>Ga0081538_10000584_pt1 | contig 40455 bp, 42 predicted proteins | sample TabmetS5T2R1_FD_71022 | JGI IMG/M metagenome (GOLD analysis project Ga0081538, IMG submission 71022) | Tabebuia heterophylla rhizosphere microbial communities from the University of Puerto Rico - S5T2R1 | ecosystem: Host-associated > Plants > Roots > Rhizosphere ... | reverse complement strand
CGGAGCCGCGCGCCATGGTGCTGGTGATCTTGGGCATGCTCGAGCAGCACACCGGCACCTTCGTCCAGGCGAAAGCACTCTTGGACCAGGCCGTCGAGATAGCGCGGGGGCGACTGCTGCTTCGTGCGCTCACCGAGGTCGCCGGCTTGTGTTATCTGTTCGACGATCGGGCCGGTATGAGTGCCGCAGCCGAACAGGCCGGCCGCGAGGCGGATCGCAGCGACCCTGAGCAGGCAATTCTCGCCGCGTACCTCGGTGGCGCTGCACTGGTGTTTGAAGGCCGCAGCTACGAGGGCGCGGCGCTTATCGCCGATGCGTTAGAACTGCTGGAGACCGAACCCTCACTCCGCGACGACCCGCGCTATCTGACGGTGGCTTTGCTGTGCGTGCGGTGGTTGCTGGATCCAAGCCACCTAGTGGGTGGGATCAGCCTGGTGCAGGTTGGCCTGCGCCGCATTGCCGCGGCGCGGGAACGTGGCGCACTTGGTGCCTTGGCGTTGGGTTTGTCCCTTGCCGCCGGCGGGCTGGCCTGGATCGGTGACCATCTACAGGCGTACGCCTTTGCGGGCGAGGCGGTCGAGCTTCTCGACACCCTCGGCTACACAGTCGAACCTGGCGTCAGCTATGAAACTCTCGCCGTGGAGTGCGCGGCACGAGGCATGCATGAGGAAAGCACTAGCCTGCTTCGTCGCGCCGAAGATGTGATGCACCGAACCGGTTTCAACACGCTCCAGCCGCATCTTGCTCACGCGATGATCAGCTGCGCGCTCAGCATCGGTGATTTGTCACGCGTAGTGGTGCTTAGCGAAGATCAACTGCGGTTGCACGGCGGATTGGGGCCGTTGCTTGAGCCGCTCGGCGTTGCGCCGCCGCTGGTTGAGGCGTACGTGGGACTGGGACGAACAGCGGATGCTCGGCTGCTGGCTCAGCGTTACACGGAGGCGAATGCGGAATCGAGCCACCTGTACATCGTGGGTGGAGTGGCGCGTTGCCATGGTCTGGTTGCCGAAGATGTTGGCAGTATGAGCGAGGCCTTCGATCAGGCAATCACCGCCCAGCTGCTCGCCGGGGACCGCGCCGAGATCGGCCGAACCCGGCTGCTGTACGGCATGCGGCTTAAGCGGGCGGGAGCCCGAGTCGCTGCCCGTGAGCAGCTCCGCAAGGCTGCCGAAGACTTTGCCACGATCGATCACAAGGCCTGGCAAATACGCGCCGAGGCAGAGCTCGCAACGAGCGGCGAACGTGCTCGGTCGCGTAGCCGTCCGGCCGATTCGGCACTGACCTCGCAGGAGACTCGGGTAGCGCTACTGGTGGCTCGTGGCATGACCAATCGCGAGGTGGCGACGGCGCTGTTCCTCAGCCCGAAGACGGTCGAGCACCACCTTGGTTCGGTGTTACGCAAACGCGGACTGCGGTCCCGGACCGAGCTTGCCCGAGACTTCGCCAACCAGGTCGGCTTGGAGGATTGACGCCATTACTCCGAACCCGCGTTGCGTTGCTCAAGACACTTCCGCCATTGCAGACCCGGCGCCGACCGGTACGCCAGATGGGGCCAGACACCCATGATGAGCACGTTCGGGTTCTCTACCCAATAGGCCTGCAGGCTCCGCCAGAGCCGGGCCATCGCCGACGGCGTCCCCTCGCTTGTCAGCCTCACGAGATTGCTCATGGCTTCAGGCTCGTTGGCCAACCTCGGAAATCGCGTGGGGCAAATCCCCCAATTTTGGCGGCTGCCAAGTCCGGAAAGATGATCTTGCTAGGGATCACTCGGGGGCCAGGATCGGGGTGGGCCGCTCTGTATCACTACTCGGGATTTGAGGTCCGGACTGGAGGGCGTACTACGAGAATCACAACGCTGACCAGCAGGACCCATAGGGGGATTAGCAGCTGGAACCACCTGTGCTCCCCGGCTGCCAGCAGCAGCGTCAGCGCGACCAGGTAGCCGAGAAAGGACACCCAGCGCGGCAACCCTGCGGTACGGAGACCCAATGTGCTCACCGAGATAGTGAACACCGCCGCCATCCGCATGGCATAAACCGAGATCAGCGTCTGCGCCGTGCTGCGACCAAATATGAAGAGATCCGCGCTGGGTTCGGGCTCGGCGAGGATCGCCAGCAGGCCGGTCGAATTGACCGCGCCCATGAACACCATCGCCAAGAAGAGGAGCCCGCTGCCCAGAAAGACTGTGGAGAACAGCCGATCTTCCACTTCGCCGAGCTGCTCGCGGATGACACCGATGAACCACAGGAAGGCGATTCCGGCAAATGGCACTAATTGGAGGCTCAACCGGATCAGGTTGCGTCGCTGCGCATCTGCCTCGAGTGCCTCAGTGCTGCTCTCCGCCAAGGCAACACGCATCATCGTCATGGCTGCCAGGAGAAGCACGGCGAAGAGAATTCCCGCAATCGCTGCGGACCGCCGGCTGCGCCACCGGCGGACAACCAGTACCGGCGCGTTACTGGTCACGTCCCTTGACCTCCTCAGTGTCATGTGCCGTACCAATCAGATATCGATCGGAAAAGGTGGCGAGGATCACTATGCCTGCGATCAGAAAGACGATCGCCACTCCGAGCATGATCCATCGAGCGATGCGCTGAGGTCGCTTGCTTCCCGGGGCGGCATGGACAGGCCCTCTCATCCTCGGATACTGAGTCGCGCTCGATCCCGAATGCATCGTGGCATTCATCGGCCTTCGGGGCCATTAGGGATCCGGCCGAACGGTCGCAGTGTGATCTGCGAGCGCATTCAAAATGCCCGGTGCGCGCTACTGAAGCGGAGGTCAGTGGTTAAGGTCCCGCTAGGCCTACTCAAACCCGCCATGATCGGAGTGACGCCGTGATCACGCGAGACGACGTGCTGGCAGCCCGTCGACGGATCAACGGCTACGTACGCCACACTCCGCTGCTGCGAGCCGAGATGGGCAAGGGGCCGCTTTGGCTGAAGTGTGAGTTCCTGCAGCACACCGGAGTCTTCAAGGCACGAGGAGCCTTTAACCGTCTGCTCGCCGCCCGGGAGCGCGGTGAGCTCGACCCGTCGGCCGGCGTGGTAATAGCTTCCGGCGGCAATGCCGGACTTGCCAACGCCTACGCCGCGGCCACGCTCGGGGTACGGGCCACAGTGTTCGTGCCCGAGACGGCGCCGACGGTCAAGATCGACAGGATCCGGGAGTACGGCGCTGACGTGCAACAGGTCGGCACCGAGTACGCCGAGGCGTACGAGGCGGCGGCCGACTACGCGAAGTTGCGCGGAGCCCTCCTCTCCCATGCTTACGACCAGCTCGAGATCGCGGCAGGGGCTGGCACTCTCGCCGAGGAGATGTTCGAGGACGAACCAGGCATCCAGACCATCGTTGTCGCGGTGGGCGGCGGTGGTCTTTACGCCGGCGTGGCGGCCGCAGCCGGGGAAAAGGCACGGCTGGTCGCAGTTGAACCGTCGTCTTGCCCGACCCTGCGTGCCGCACTTGATGCCGGCCATCCTGTCGATGTGTCGGTGTCTGGGGTGGCCGCAGACTCCCTCGGAGCACGTCGCCTTGGAGAAATCGCGTTCAGCGTCGCGTCGCGACTCGCTCCGGTTTCGCTGCTGGTCGACGATAACGCGATCGTCTCGGCGCGGCTACGACTCTGGCGCGACTATCGAATCCCGGCCGAGCATGGAGCAGCCGCCGCCTTCGCGGCGCTGAGCTCAGGTGCCTACCAGCCAGTCGGCAGGGAGCGGGTAGCCGTAGTGGTGTGCGGAGCGAACACCGATATTCGGACGCTAGAGCCAGAGTGAGGCGGGGGCAGTGATGCCGGCGCAGCTTCGAGGCGTAAAGTTTCCTGCCGGATGGAACTTACATGATTAGTAATCTTTCTGTTACCGTTTCGCATCTCGGGTGGTTCGCTTCTCGGGGTGGAAGGACCAGCAAAGGCCATGAGTGAAACGACTGGCACAGCTGTTAGTGATTACGACGTTATTGGTGGCGGGCCGGCGGTGAGCGCTGTCGTGAACGACTTCTATGAGCGCGTTCTCGCCGACCCCAAGCTGGCGCCGTACTTCGAAGGTGTCGACCTCGCGCGCCTCAAGCGCCACCAAGTGCTCTTGGTGACGAAGGTGCTTGGCGGCCCGGACAACTACAACGGGCGGTCGCTCGATGAGGCGCACGACGGTCTCGGGATTACTAGCGACGAGTTCTACGCGGTCGTCGGCCATCTGGCGGCTGCACTGAAGGACGCCGGTGTCCCCGACGACATCATCTCGAGGGCCGGCGCAGCCGTTGTCGCCACCGAACCCGCCGTCGTGGAATCTGGATCGCCCTGACACTTATGGACACCGCCGCCTTGAAGGCCAGCTGGGGGAAGGTCGCGGCAGCAGGCGACGATGTCCCGCTGTACTTCTACTCACACTTGTTCTTGAGCCACCCTGAGGTGCGCTCAATGTTCCCGATTCAAATGTCGGGCCAGCGCGACAAGCTGGTGGCAGCTCTGGGCGCAGTCGTCTCGAACGTCGACGAGATCGACAAAGTGATACCCCTGCTCGAGCAGCTCGGTCGAGACCACCGTCGCTTCGCTGTGATAACTGAGCACTACACAGCGGTTGGTGCCAGCCTGCTCGCGACCTTGAAGAAGTTCCTCGGCCGGGAGTGGACTCCGGATCTGGCAGACACCTGGGCCCAGGCGTACGGACTGGTCGCCAAGGTCATGGTCGCTGCCGCTGAACAAGATGAAGACGTCGCCCCGGCCATGTGGGAGGCCGATGTGGTGCACGTTGAACGGCGCTCCGTCGAGGTTGCTGTCGTTGAGGTCGCACCTCGAGAGCCGTTCAGCTACCGCGCTGGGCAATCGGTGGCCGTGGAGATCCCGCAGCGGCCGCGGCTGTGGCGCTACTTCAGCCCGGCGAACGCGCCGGATCCGTCGGGGCGAATGCAGTTTCACATCCAGCCAATCGCCGGTGGTCTGGTGTCCAGTGCGGTCGTTCGCCGGCTGAGCCAGGGCGACACCATCAGAATGGGTGCCCCGGTTGGCCAGCAGCTCACCTTGCCCGAGAACGGGGATATTCCTGATCTCCTGATGGTCGCAGGTGGTACCGGCTTAGCTCCGCTGCGCGCCGTATTGGAGCAAATTGAGCGGGGCTGGCGATCCACCGGGTACGGCCCCCGGGTGCATCTGTTCCACGGTTCGCGGATGCCCTGGAACCTTTACGACCACGAGCACCTCACCGGGCTCGCGCGCAAGCCGTGGTTCGACTACACACCGGTGGTCTCCGACGACCCCACGTACTTCGGGGCCAAGGGCCTCGTCGGCACAGTGGCTGCGAAGTCTGGCGATTGGTCGGGCCGAATTGCCATGGTCTGCGGCTCGCCGGACATGGTTCGGTATACCGTGCAAGAGCTGGAAGCCGCTGGGGTTCCTGCCGAATCGATCAGACGCGAGCAGTTCGATTTTCAGGGGTCGGCGTCGCCGACGGAGGAGTTACATGACGCAATGGAGACCCGATAGCAGTGGCGGGGGTAATTACCATGAGCAGGACTGAGCTTCCGCGTCCCAGGACCAGTCCACAAGACGTACGCCGCAAGAATTTCTCCGTCCGCCTCCGTGGCGCTGACCCGGGCGAGGTCCGCCACTTCCTTACCGGCCTCGCCGACGAACTCGAGGGCATCCAGACGCAGGTCGCAGTCCTGACCCAGGAGAATCAAGCGCTACGCGCCCAAATGGATGAGGCTAGGACCCAGCTCGATGAGGCTCGGGTTGATCCGATGGAACACGCCACCGACCAGGCCGTGTCAGTTCTCAACCAGGCCCAACAGCTCGCCGACTCCTTGATCGATGAAGCCATGCAGTCAGCACGGGACTTGCTGTTGACAGCGCGGTCGCAGCAGCGCGACATCATGGAGCAGGCCAAAGTAGCCGCCAAGGGTGCTGTCACTCGGGCGACGGCGATTGCCGAGCAGGCCAGCAGCGAGGACACTTCGGTAAAGGACGTGGAGTACATCCGGATGTTCGCCAAGGTGGCGCAAGTGCAGTTCCAGGCCGTACTCGATGCGCTCAACGAGCACGTAGCTCGGCTTGGTGAGGTAGGCGGAGTTGAGCCTCTGAGGCCCGAGCGGCGATCGGCGGACTCTGCCTAGACGCGCTCGCAGCGCCGTCACCGCCGACTCGTCGGAACCCAGTTGAGCTGTAGGTCAACTGAGTTCTGACAACTCGGTGTGATGCGAGGGCGCGGGGAATGCGAAGAACCGTGTGAGCATGACTCGGCTGCCGTCGGGTGCCTCTTCGGCCGGGCGCTGATAGCGCTTGACGAGCTCGATGTACTCCTCGAAGAACGCAACCAGCTCCTCCAGCGTCACCCGCATCGAGCCCCGGGAGTACGGGAACGCGTCGCCCCATTCGCCGTCGAGGTCGGCATCCGCCTGTACGCGGGCGAACGTCTCAAGGTCCGCCGTGAATCCCAGGCGGTTCATCTCATCAACGATCGCCCTGACTTCGGCGGTCTGCTGGCTGCGCCGGGGAAAGCGTAGGTCTCGCGGCACCTGGCGCCACCACCGCTCACGGCCGTGCGCGCGCTCTGGCAGGTCCTCAACTAGGCCGTACTTGGCAAGCTCCCGCAGGTGGTAGCTGGTCGCACCGGTATTCCAACCAAGATCGCGCGCGAGCGACGCCGACGTGGCCGGTCCGTGGACGCTGAGGTGCTGCAGGATGGCCTGCCGGCGGGGGTGGGCGAACGCCTTGAGCATGCCGAGATCGGTGACCTCGGTTGGTGGCGGACCGACAGCTTCATTCTCCATGGTTGAACCTATTGTGCACATCTCTCTGTGCAATGCCTATAACTCCGGCGCAAACACAGCACCAGATTGAGAAAATTATGCACATCCTCCCTTGCAAAGTAAATTGTGCATAGATATCTTTGCATACATGCTTCGAATCTTGCACGAAGGGCTCGCCACGCATGCCGCACTGAATAGACGGCTAGTACTACAAGGTCGGCGGCTCCGTCTTGCCGGCATCGCCGGGCTTGCGTTCCTCGCTTTCACCTTGTGGTTGGCATGGGCGATCGAGCAGCCGCCAGCACCCCTGTCGGCCTCGGCGCCATCGGACTCCTTCAGCGCCGGTCGCGCGATGCGGCACCTGGAGCGAATCGCCGGCGATGAACCAACGCCGGTTGGCAGTGCCGCCGGCGACGACGTACGCGACTACCTCGTGACACAGTTGAGGTCGCTCGGGCTCGATGTGGAAGTACAGACCGGAGTCGGGGCGCACGCCTTCGAGAACCGGGCCATCATCGCCGGACGCGCCGAGAACGTCGTCGCCACCCTGCCCGGTCGAGACTCGACTGGCCGCCTGGTGCTCGGTGCACACTACGACTCGGCGACCACGTCGCCGGGAACCAGCGATGACAAGGCCTCGGTTGCGGCAATACTGGAGATCGCCCGCGTAATCACCGAGCACGAGAATCCCCGCAACGACATCGTCTTCTTCCTCAGTGACGGCGAGGAGCCCGGGCTCATCGGTGCAGAGGCGTTCGCCAGGCAACATCCCGACGCCGCCGAGGGCGGCGTCATGCTCAACCTGGAGGGTCCAGGCAACTCCGGGCCGGCGGCGATGTACAACACGTCGACGGGCAACGCCGGGCTGATCCGGGAGTTTGCACGCCTGGCCCCGCACCCGGTCGGCGAATCCGCGGTATCGGAGTTCTACCGGCTTGGCCCGTTTAACTCTGACTTCACAGTGTTGCGGGAGTCAGGTTTCATCGGGTTGGAGTTCGGCCCTATCGGCGGTCGCGCCTACTACCACCACCCACATGACACGATCGACAACCTCAATCTGGCGAGCCTGCAGCACCAGGGCGCCAACGCGCTCGCGCTCGCCCGCGCGCTCGGCAACCATGACCTGGACACGCTGCGGACCGGTAGCGACGCATCGTTCTTCGCGGTTTTCGGCATTGTTGTCCACTACCCCTCGGCTTTCGTGTGGCCGCTCGCGCTGCTCGCAGTGGGCGTCGTCATCGCCTACGGTGTCGTCGCGCGTAGCCACGGTCTCGCTTCGGCGCCGCGACTGCTCGCCGCGGTGCCGCTGGCCGCGATCCCGCTCGCAGTCGCCCCTCTGGCGGCCGTCGGACTGTGGGCGCTCCTGGTGCAGATCCGGCCCGGCTACGGCGACCTCATGAGCTTCGAGCCGTACCGGCCGGTGTTCTACCGCTGGGCGCTGGCCACGGCGGCCGTAGCGGTCGTGGTGCTCTGGTACTTGGCGCTGCGCCGCCGGATCGGCGCGGCAGCACTCACCGCCGGTGCGCTGGCGTGGGCGGCGATGTTCGGCGTGGCCATGGCCGCGCTGGTGCCCGGTATGTCGTACTACGGTGCGCTCACCGCACTGTTAGCGGCACTCGGAGGCATCGCAAGCATCGTCACGCGCGAACGATGGCCGGTCTGGAGCGTCATCGCCCTCACAGTCGGGGTGTTGCCCGGCGCCGTGCTATTGAGCATTGGGGGACGGGCGCTGCTGTCGGTCCTGGGCATCGGTTTGGGGTCCGTCGGTGTGTTCTTCTTCACGATGGGTGCGTTGACGACACTCCCGCTGCTGGCGATCGCCCTGCCGGCCGGCCCGGGCAGGCGCCGGCTGGCCATCGCCGTTCCGGCGGCCCTGTTGGTCCTGACCCTCGGGCTCACCGGCATCGGTCTTGCGGTGGACCGGTTCGACGATGATCATCCCAGCTCGGCCTATTTGATGTACGTCCACGACGTCGACACCGGCACCGCGCGGTGGGGGACCGTCGACGACTCCCCGCACCCGTGGGCGGCGCGCTACGTGCCAGACGCGGATTCCATCGCAGCGCCGCTACCGGGCGACACGACCCTGGTGCGCACCGGTCCGGCCGCGGCCGCCCGACTGCCCGCGCCGGAGATTGCCGTGCTCGATTCCCGGACGGAGGACGACACAACCGTCCTGCGATTGCGTGCCGCGTCACAGCGAGACGCATACGCGCTCGGTGTGTACGTCGACCGACCGGTGCGTGGGGCCATGGTGGAAGCCGCCGGACAGGCCGCGATCGACCTTCCCGCGCTAGGACCGCAGCCGGACGATGTCAACCCGTGGCCGTGGCAAATGCAATTCTTCGACCCACCGGAGGGCGGCATCGAGCTGACCCTGCGGGTCGCAGGCGCGCAACCACCTCGCATCGGTCTGACCGACTGGACGAACGGACTCGACGGGCTGCCCGGCTACACCCCACGACCTCCCGGTGTCGCCATGCCTCCCGCCGGTCCGCCTACCGACAGCGTGATCGTCACGCGCGTGTACCAGCTGTGACGAGTTGGTCCCTTCCAGCCGCGGAGCGGCCGACGCCCCACCTAGTTACCTGACGCACCACTTATTAGTGGGGCGTGAAGGGAGAAGGTGGGGCGTCAGCACATCTGAGCCGGAGATCCACGTGGTTGATCATGAACTCGACGCATCGACCGCTGCAGTGGAGTCGCGTACGACGAGACGGGTGGCCAGCTCTATGTGGCGAGTGCCGACGACATCGTTGCTGATCATTTGAGCCAGAGATCGAACGGCGACCCGGCCCATCTCGAGTAAGGGCTGTGCGACCGTCGTGAGCGGTGGCACCGAGCGGCTCGAGAGGAAGGTGTCGTCGAAACCGACCACGCTGAGATCCTGGGGTATCCGAATGGAACGCCGGCGGGCCTCTTCCATAATTCCCAGTGCGATTTCGTCATTGGCTGCGAAGATCGCCGTGGGCCGGTCCGATCGATCAAGGAGATTATGGGCGGCCCGTCGACCCGCGTCGTAGCTGAAGCCCGAGTGGGTGATCAGCGACTCATCTAGCTCGATCCCTGCCTGGCGAAGTGCGGAACTGTAACCGGCCAGCCGAGCATGGCTGCAATCCACCGAATGCGGGCCGCCAGCATGCGCAATACGTCGGTGCCCCAGGGAGAGCAGGTATTCGGCGGCAGTGATGCCGCCGGTGAAGTTGGTGGCACCGATACTGATGCACTTGCTATCAGCAACTCGGAGCGGATCGACGACAACAACCGGGAAGCCGCCATCATCCAATGCTTTGACAGGTGAGCTCGAGGCATCGACGGTAATGAAGATTGCGCCGACGTGATCGGATTGGAGCAGCGCTCCAGGATTGATCATCGAGTGACGGGGTATCGGACCTATCACTACCTCGAATCCCTCCGTTGGGGCGGACGAGGCAATGCCTTCCAAGACGGCCATGATGTATGGACTTTGCAGTTCAGGAACGACGACCTCGATCGATCGGCCTAGCTCACGTCGCCCCGCTGAATCAGACCGGGCAGGTCGGTACTCAGAGTCTCTGAGGTACTTCTGCACCCGTCTACGAGTCTCCGGTGAGACGTCGGCGCGGTCGTTGAGCACCTTAGAGACCGTGGGCACCGATACCCCGGCAGCACCTGCGATTTCAGCAAGCGTGGTCCGTTGTTTCGGCACCGCTGCCTCCCGTCAAAAGTTTTCGACGATCGCAGCTGCTGATCGCCACTCCGGTAACTCCGATGTATACACCAAAATAAGCACAAATCTAGTCTCTTGACACTAGACCTACGAGGTTCTATTTTAATGCGAACGTTTCGAAAGCTTCGAAACTTTTCGACGCTGAACGAGGCTTTCGCTGTCTCTCCTGGAGGATCGATGACAACTTCACGTACCAGCCGGCGTACCTTTCTAGGCCTCGCGGCCGGCTCAACTCTCGGCGCCTTCGGGCTGTCCGCCTGCGGCACGTCTGGACCTGCTCAGCCCGGTGGAGCCGCCAGCGCTCCAGCAACCGGCGGAGGCGCTGCTGGCACCGCCACCATGTGGGCGCTGACCGGCGAGCCCAACGAAGGTATACGGACGGACTCCGTTGAGGCATTCAACAAGCTCGGCAAGGGGACGATCGAGGTCACGTTCTTCCAGAACGACCCCTACAAGGCCAAGATCCGTACGGCGGTTGGAGCCGGACAGGCACCTACGATCATCTTCGGCTGGGGCGGCGGCATCCTCAAGTCGTACGCAGATGCCGGCCAAGTCGACGACCTGACGAGCTGGCTCAGCGAGAATGCTGCCTTTAAGGACAAGTTCGTCCCAGCGGTGTGGAAGGCCGCGACGATAGACGACAAGATCTACGCGGTTCCCATCCAAAACACCCAGCCGATCATCCTCTACTACAACAAGACGTTGTTCGACAAGGCCGGTGCCCAGCCCCCCGCGACCTGGGACGACCTCATGAACCTGGTCAACGTCTTCAATGGGCAAGGGGTGGCGCCGTTCTCGCTGGGTGGCCAATCCAAGTGGACCTCGATGATGTGGCTGGAGTACCTGTTCGACAGGATCGGCGGTCCCGAAGTCTTCGACGCGATTTATGCGAACAAGCCGGACGCATGGTCCGACCCTGCTGTGATCGAGACCGGCACGAAGATTCAGGAGCTCGTCAAGGCGAACGGCTTCATCAAGGGGTTCTCCTCGATCGCCGCTGACACTGGCGCCGACAGGGCGCTGCTGTACACCAACAAGGCGGCCATGCTGCTGCACGGCGGCTGGATATACGGGGCAATTAAGTCCGAACAACCCAAGTTCGTCACCAGCGGGCTCGGCTGGGCAAACTTCCCGACCCTGCCGGGCGGCAAGGGTGACCCGAAGAACACCGTAGGCAATCCTGCGAACTACTTCTCAATCTCGGCCAAAGCCACTGAAGAGGAGAAGACTGTCGCCAAGGCCTACTTCCTTGAGGGCCTGTTCACCGACGCCGAGATCGACGCGCTCGTCCAAAGCGGCGGGGTGCCGGTGGTGAAGGCGGCGGAGCCAAAGTTAGCCGGCTCCCCGGATGCCCCATTCCTGCAGTACGTGTTCAGCATGATCAACGAGGCGCCCAACTTCCAGCAGTCCTGGGACCAGGCGCTCAGCCCGGCGCAGGCGGAAAGGCTGCTGAACAACATCGACCAGCTCTTCTTGCTGAAGATCACGCCTGAGCAGTTCGCGGACGCAATGAACCAGACCATCGAGGCGTGATATGACGGCCGTCGCTCCGCTGGCCCCGGCCGGGGCCGAGACTGAGGCGCTGGAGCCGCCGCCACCCGGAGTCGGCTCGAAGAGTCGGCTCGGCATCCTGGTGGTTCCAGCGTTGCTCATGTTTCTGGCATTCGCCTTCATTCCGCTGATCGGCGTCCTGGTGCTTTCGTTTAGTGACTGGGACGGGATCAGTGCGGTCAACTTCGTTGGCACGGAAACGTGGCAGCAGGTACTGACGGATCCCGAAACCTACCACGCACTCTGGCTGACGATCGCGGTGATGATCTGCACATGGGTTATCCAGACTCCCATCAGCCTGCTGCTGGGCACCTTCATCGCTGGACAACAGCGCTACCGGGCGTTCTTGGCCGTGCTGTTCTTCCTGCCGCTGCTCATGTCGTCGGCTGCCATCGCCATCGCTTTCAAGTCCCTGCTTGACCCGAACTTCGGGCTGGCCGCTGGCCTGCACATGCCGGTCCTCGCACAGGACTGGCTGGGAAATCCGACGCTGGCATTCATCACCGTGGTCTTCGTGATCGCCTGGCAGTTCATACCGTTCCATACGCTCATTTATCAAGGTGGCGTACGGCAGATTCCCGAACAGTTGTATGAAGCGGCTCAGATCGACGGGGCAGGACGGATTCGGCAGTTCTTCTCCATTACGCTGCCGCAGCTGAAGTACACCATCATTACGTCCTCGACCCTCATGCTGGTCGGATCGCTGGTCTACTTCGACCTTATCTGGGTTCTGACCCAAGGCGGTCCGGGCAACGCCACCCGCATCCTCGCCCTCGACATGTACATCCGCGGCTTCCAGGCGAGCCAGATGGGTGCGGCGAGCGTCATCGGTGTGATCCTTGTGGTCTTTGGACTGGTGCTGACGGTTCTCATCCAGCGCATTGGCGGCAAGGACCTGAAGGCAAGTCAGATGGAGGGGATGTGAGATGACCACCACGGTTGCTACACCTGTCACCGCCCCGCCAAGAGTTCCCTCCACCCGTCGCCGACGGGTGAAGGGTAGTCGCAACTACTTGGGCGGCTTCTTTGGTTGGGTGTGGTTGGCGATCATCATCATCCCCATCTACTACGTGGTGATCACCACCTTCAAAGATCAGGGCGCCTACTTCACGCAAAATCCGCTAGCCCTGCCAAATCCACCGACGTTGACGGCCTACCAGGAGGTCGTCGAGGCCGGGATCATTCGTTACTTCTTCAACTCGGTGATCGTCACCATCGGTGCGGTAATCCCGATTGTGCTGTTCAGCTTCTTGGCTTCGTACGCGATTGTCCGCGGCGATAGCCGGTTGCTGCGCTTCAGCCGTACCTTGTTCCTGCTCGGTCTTGCCATCCCGGCACAGGCGACGATCGTCCCCCTCTTCTTCGTCATCACTCGGATCCAGATGTACGACTCGCTGGGGGCGCTGATCTTGCCATACATCGCCTTCGGGATCCCGCTCACGGTGCTGATCTTGTGCAACTTCATCCGGGACGTACCCCGCGAGCTGTTTGAGTCAATGCGACTGGACGGTTGTACCGACTGGCAGATTGCCTGGAAGCTGGCGTTCCCGTTGACCAAACCAGCCATCGTGACCGTCAGCATCTACAACGGTCTGCATGTCTGGAACGGCTTCCTGTTCGCCCTGATCTTGACCCAGAGCCCAGACAAGCGCGTGATGCCGCTGGCGCTGTGGGCCTTCCAGGGCGAGTACACCGTGAACATCCCGGCCGTGCTGGCAGCAGTGGTGCTGTCCACGCTGCCGATCTTGGTGCTCTACATCGTGGGCCGTCGTCAGCTGCTGCGTGGCCTGACAGCGGGATTTGGTAAGTAGGAACTCTGCGCCCTGAGCCCGTCGAAGGGCGCGGCTTCGACAAGCTCAGCCCGCAGGAACAACCACATAGAACATTAGGAGGATCTCATGGCACCGCAGCCCACCAAGGAGGACAAATTCAGCTTCGGTTTATGGACGGTCGGCTGGCAAGCCCGGGACATGTTTGGGGACGCGACACGTCCGCCGCTGAGCGGCGTCGAAGCGCTCCAGAAGCTGTCCGAGCTTGGCGCGTACGGCCTCACCTTCCACGATGATGACCTGATCCCGCCAGGTAGTAGCAGCAGCGAGCGGCAGAAGATCATCGATGAGTTCACCACCGCGCTGAAGGAGACCGGAATGGTGGTGCCAATGGTGACCACCAACCTGTTCTATGACCCGGTGTTCAAAGACGGCGGCTTCACCAGCAACGACCGAAGCGTGCGGCGGTACGCGATGCGTAAGGTGATGCGCAACATGGACCTGGCGGCCGAACTGGGCGCGCAGATCTATGTGTTTTGGGGTGGCCGGGAAGGCTCGGAAGTCGACTTCGCTAAAGATGTGCGGGCCGCACTTGATCGGTATCGCGAAGCCTTGGACACGCTTGCCCAGTACTCGATCGACCGCCGCTACGGGCTGCGGTTTGCGATCGAGCCCAAGCCGAACGAGCCGCGCGGCGACATCCTGCTGCCTTCCATCGGTCATGCGCTGGCGTTCATTAACGAGCTTGAGCACTCCGACATGGTGGGCATCAACCCCGAGGTGGGGCATGAGCACATGGCGAGCCTCAACTACACCCACGGGATTGCGCAGGCGCTGTGGGCCGGGAAGCTGTTCCATATAGATCTCAATGGACAGAAAGGCCCGCGCTATGACCAGGATCTGGTCTTCGGCCATGGCGATCTGCTGCAGGCGTTCTCCACAGTTGATCTTCTGGAGAACGGCGCGCCTGGTGGCGGTCCGGCGTACGACGGGCCGCGGCACTTCGACTACAAGCCGCCGCGTACCGAGGACATGGAGGGCGTGTGGGAGTCGGCCCGGGCCAACATGGAGCTCTACCTGATGTTGAGAGATAGAGCGCGCGCATTCCGCGTCGATCCTGAGGTACAGGAGGCGCTCGAGGCTGCCCGAGTGGCTGAGCTGAGTCAGCCCACGCTGAATGACGGGGAGACCTACGAGCAGTTGCTCTCCGACTCCACTGCGTTCGACGACTACAACCTCGATGGGCCACGTACCCAGGGCTACGGCTTCGCGCGCCTGCAACGGCTCGCCGTACAGCACCTACTCGGCGCCCGCTGAATGCCAGTGGGTCCTTTCTCACAAAGGGAATGACCGCAAATGCCATCTGAGTTCCACGTCGCGACAACCGGATCCGACCAGGCCGACGGTTCCGAGGACCGTCCGCTCCGTACCATCAATCGGGCTGCGGCCCTCGCCATGCCCGGGGATACCGTCGTCGTCCACGGCGGGGAGTACCGCGAATGGGTCCAGCCCCGGCGCGGCGGGCTCAGCGAGCTGCGGCGCATCACCTACACCGCGGCTCCCGGCGAGCACGTCGTGATCAAGGGCTCGGAACCGGTCACGGGATGGGAGCGGGTAAGCGGCAACGTCTGGACGGTCGCCGTGCCGAACACTCTCTTCGGCACCTTCAACCCGTTTGTCGAAGAGCTGGAGGGCGACTGGATCGTCTACGCCGACAAGTCCTCGCCCAAAAAGCACCTGGGCGATGTCTACCTCAACGGAACCAGCTTCTTTGAGGTCCTAAGCCTTCCGGAGGTATCGGATCCGCCGCTGCGCACCGAGGTGATCGACAACTGGACCGGAACAGCAGACCGGATCCGTGATCCCGAGCAGACCCGACATGTCTGGTACGCCGAAGTCGGTGATGAGCAGACCACCATCTGGGCCAACTTCCAGGGCGTGAACCCGAACGAGGAGCTCGTCGAGATCAACGTACGGCGCTCGGTGTTCTATCCGGTCGAGCACCACATCAACTACATCACCGTTCGCGGGTTTGAACTCGCCCAGGCCGCCTGCCCTTGGGCCCCGCCGACGGCCGATCAACCCGGCCTGATCGGGCCCAACTGGGCCAAAGGTTGGATTGTCGAGGACAACATCATCCACGACGCGAAGTGCTCGGCCGTCTCGATCGGCAAGGAGATGTCCACCGGCCACAACTACGCGTCGCTGCGACTTGACAAGCCGGGCTACCAGTACCAACTCGAGTCGGTCTTCGCCGCCCGGCAGATTGGCTGGGACCGGGAACACGTCGGATCCCACATCGTGCGCCGCAATACCATCTACGACTGCGGCCAGAACGGCATCGTCGGCCACCTCGGCTGCGTGTTCTCCACGATCGAGGACAACCACATCTACAACATCGCCCTCAAACGGGAGTTCTACGGATACGAGATCGGGGGTATCAAGCTCCACGCCGCTATCGATGTGATCATCCGCCACAACCGGATCCACGACTGCTCACTGGGCACGTGGCTGGACTGGCAGACCCAAGGCACTCGCGTGTCGCGGAACCTCTTCTACAACAACAAGCGCGACCTCTTTGTGGAGGTGAGTCACGGCCCCTATCTGGTTGATCACAACATCTTCGCGTCCCCGGCCTCACTTGAGGTATGGAGCCAAGGCGGCGCGTTCATCAACAACCTGGTCTGCGGGACAGTATCCGTCGAACCAGTCCTCGAGCGAGCCACGCCCTACCACATACCGCATAGCACCCAAGTGTCCGGCTACGCCGCCATCCATGGCGGCGACGACCGCCATATCGGCAACATCTTTCTGGGCGGCGACACCACCCAGGCCTATGGGGAGTCGGCACGATCAGGCCAGAGAGCCAAGCACGGCACCGTCGGCTACAACGGACATCCCCCGTCGATGGAGGAGTACCTGGCCCTGACCGGCGACCCGACTCGTGGCGACCACCAACGATTCATGGGCGTGAAGCAGCCGGCTTATATTCGCGACAACGTCTACGCCGGCGGAGCTCAACCGTTCGAGGCCGAGAAGGGGGCAACCGTTCTCACCGGCAACGATGTGGCCGCAACAGTCGTCGACGAAGGGGCTGAGGTCTACCTGGAGTCCCGCTTGCCGGCTGAGTTCGACAACGTCCGCCTCGGCATCATCAGCGGATCCGATCTTGAACGCGTCCGGTTCGTCGATGCCGAGTTCGAGGAGCCCGACGGCAGCCCGGCAGTCCTGGCCACCGACCTGGTCGGCGTCGAGAAGACCAGTGGCGGCTCCTACGCCGCCGGGCCGATCACCGCGCTCGCATCGGGCGAGGCACGCACCCGCGTTTGGTAGGTGAACACCTATTTGATGTGCCCTGAGCCTCTATTGATGTGCCCTGCGCGTGTCGAAGGGCACGCACCCGCATTTGGTACGCGAACAAGACCTCGACCGAGCGCTACAACAAGTTGGCCAGCGGAATGGCCGGATCGGTGAGCTTGTCGCTGTTGATCGGGAGTGCCGATTGGACCAGCCGTTCGATGTCCTCGGCGACATCCCAGATGTTGATGTTCATGCCGGCCTGGATGCGCTGCTCGTAGAGCCAGAAGACGATCATCTGACCGGGCTCGGCGTGCCGACGGAAGATCACTCGGTCATAACCTGCCGGGCCGATGTCGCCGGTGTACTCCATGCTGAGGTCGTACTGATCGGTGTAGAAGTAGGACGGTCGTACGTCGACTGCGTCTTGGCCGAGCATCGCTTTGGCGGCGATGACGCCTTGGCGTTTGGCGTTGGCCCAGTGTTCGACACGGATATGCCGCCCCAGGCGTGGGTTGTATGTCTGGGCGATGTCGCCGGCGGCGAAGATGTCCGGGTCGGAAGTCCGCAGGTGCTCGTCGACAACGATTCCATTGTCGATCTTGAGTCCGGCCGTCGCGGCGAGATCGGTACGCGGGGCCGCGCCAATGCCAACGATGATCATGTCGGCTTCGACCTTGGTCTCATCGCTCAGAATGACGCCGGTCACTGTTCCCTCCTTGCCGGTCAACTCGGTCGCAGTGGTTCGGTATCGCAGGTCCACGCCGTGGCTGCGGTGAAGCTCGGCAAAGATGGGCGCAACCTCAGGGCCGAGGACCCGCTGCAGCGGTATATCACCGGATACCAGGAGCGTCACGTCCAGTCCTGCGGCGCGGGCAGCGGCGGCCGTTTCCAGCCCGATCCAGCCGGCGCCGATGATCACTACCTGTTTCGCCTGGGCGAACTCGATCTTGATGCGGTCACTGTCCTCGACGTTGCGTAAGTAGTACACGCCATCAAGATCGGCGCCTGGCACGTCAAGGCGGCGGGGTTTGGAACCTGTGGCCAACAGCAGCTTGTCGTAGCGCAGCTCGGCGCCGCTGGCGGAGATCACCGTTCGCGCGGCCGGGTCAAGCGAGGTCACCGCATCGCCGAGGCGCAACTCCACCCCCTGCTCGGCGTACCAAGTCTCTGGGTTCACATAGATGGTGTCGCGCTCAGCCTTGCCCTGCAGGTAGTCCTTGGAGAGGGGAGGGCGCTCGTAAGGCGTATTCGGCTCCTGACTGACGAGGATGATCCTGCCGTCGAAGCCTTCCTCGCGAAGGGTCTGGGCTGCGATGGCGCCGGCCAAGCCGCCGCCGACAATGATGAAACTGGGTTTGTTGATCATGGTTGAGCCTTATCTGGAGATGCGATCAGGGTGAAGAACTCGGCGCGGGAGGCGGCGTCTTGGCGGAGCTGACCGTGTAGTGCGGAGGTCACTGTCTGGGTCCCGGATGCTCGTACGCCACGTACGGTCATGCACTGATGCTCGGCTTCGATGACGACGCCCAGTCCTCGCGGTGCAATTTGATCTTGGAGCCAGTCGGCGACTTGTTGTGTCAGCCGTTCCTGTACTTGTGGGCGGCGCGCGAACAGCTCTACTACCCGAGCCAACTTGGATAGGCCAAGAATCCGCTCGCCTGGTAGGTAGCCGACGTGAGCGCGCCCGACGAACGGCAGCAGGTGATGCTCACATACCGACTGCACCGGGATGGACCGGGCGATGATCAACTCGTCATATCCGGCGTCGTTGGGGAAGGTGGTCAGATCGAAGGGGCGTGGGCTGAACATCTCGGCGTACGCCCGTGCCATGCGTGCCGGGGTAGCGGCCAAACTCTCGGCGTCGAGATCCACTCCGAGGGCGATCAGGAACTCGGCTGCGGCCCGTTCCGCGGCGACTAGATCGATTCCGCTCGACGGCTTGACAACATGCAACGCCGGCCGTGGAGAGGCCTGAGTTGTGATGCGCCCTGAGCCTGTCGAAGGGCGCGCTTCGACAGGCTCGGCACCGCTTACGTGGTGCGTGGATAGAGCCGCCGTGGTCACGATGCCGACTGGTTCGAGGCGCCAAGAGGCTGGGGGCGGAAGGCCTGCGCCAGGCGGGCCAGCGCAAGGGCGGCTATCAACAGGCCGAAGTCACGCAGTGCGACGTCATAGAAACCTGGGATGAGCAGCAGATTCACGATGATCCCGGCGAGCCAGCCGGCCACAAGATAGGCCCCAAGGCGAGGCCACAGACCGACCATCACGCCGGCTATGACCTCAACCAGACCCACCAAAAGCATCAGCTGATGTGCGGTGCCTGGCACTAGCTGGTCGATCGTGGGAGAGAGGTAGCTCTGCCAATCGGTCAACAGGTTGGTGGCCTTGTCCACTCCGAATGCGATTGGAGCGACCGTGAAAACGGTGCGCAGCAACATGAACGCCTGATAGGCGGGGTTGTGCAGGCTGTGACTGCCGTGTGGTGCTGTAACGGGCAGCGTGTCTGGCTTCATCGTTGACTCCTCTTCTAAAGGACAGTAGTTTTAACGTTAGATTCACCCGGGTTCTTACGTCAACAGAGTTATCTTTTAGAAGAGCGTGATTTATGCCACACGATGATTTCGCAGAAGACGTGGCCGGCGTTGCGGCACTGGACGACCCAATCCGCCGCGAGCTCTACCTCTACGTGAGTGCGCAGCCCGCGCCGGTCAGTCGAGACCAAGCCTCCGACGCCCTGGGCATCGCCCGTCACACTGCGAAGTTCCACCTTGACAAGCTCGCTGAAGAAAACCTGCTCGACGTCAGCTTCAGGCGGTTCTCCGAACGTCGAGGTCCTGGCGCCGGTCGTCCCACCAAGCTTTACGCCCGTTCCAGTCGTCAGCTATCGGTGATCTTGCCTGAGCGCCATTACGACCTCGCAGGACAACTGCTGGCCACCGCCATCGAGAATGCGGCCGCTCAAGGAAGCACACCCGCCGACGCGCTGAAAGTCGTGGCCGCCGACTGGGGTCGCGATATCGCAGACCAAGCTCGCGCAACCGCCGGGCCAGAGCCAAACGGGGAGCGACTTGTCGCCTGCGTATGCCAGGCGCTGGCGAAGAATGGCTACGAACCGCAGCGCGCCGACGGCACCGTCGTGCTCCGCAACTGTCCCTTCCATGCGCTGGCTCGAGAACACACTGACCTGATCTGCGGCATGAATCTCGCGATCATGGATGCCGCCACCGACGCGCTCGAAGAGACCGGGCTCACTGCCCGCCTCGAGCCCGCACCGGACCGTTGCTGTGTTGTCCTGGAGCCGGCTGAGGAGGTCGTAGCCTGAACAAGAGCCCCCGTCGTCCACTCGGGGTGCAACACGCAGATTCGATCCTGGCTACGCGAGACGCCGAACGACGTTGAGCGCTCGCCTTGCATGCGACTCGCCGGCCGTGGTCGCCTTGGCGCTGAATGCAGTCCACGTGCGCCGTGCCCGAACCTCAGCTGAGCGGTGATGACGCCCTGAGCAGGTCAGCCAGACGCTATCGGATTGACCCAGCGAACTTGGTTGAAGCGGGCGAAGTCACTGTCCGCGCTGATCATGGTGAGGCCGTGCTCGATGCAGATCGCTGCCAGTACCGCGTCGGTGACCAGCCCGGCTCGGAGATCGTGCTGGAGCAGCAAGGATCCTAAGATCTCCCGGTGGCCCCGTCCGGGTGCAGGGACCCAGGCTGCTGGCGCATCAAGCCACGCCTGGACGTAATCCCACGCGGCGCCCGGCGTCAAAGGCTGCGCCAACGCGCGAGGGTTGGTCACTATGCGGATGAAAGCCCACATTGACATCCACGGGATCCCCACCCGCTGAGAACCGTTGAGGGCTGCAACCATCCAATCGCGCGCCCGGGCGTGGAACGGACTGTCCTCGTCCACCGAGTACAGCAAGATATTCGCGTCGATGAGCACTATCGCGCGTTCGGTCCTTCTAGGAGGTCGAGCGCATCAGCGACATTGGAAACGTCGATCCGGATGCCCAGTTTCTGACTCCGAGCGACAAACGGCTGCTGGTGCGGTTCCGCCAGCATGCCTCGACGTATCAGCTCGTTCACCGCTTCACTCACTCCGCGACCTTTCTCGCGCCGTAAGTTTTGGACGGCCTGCGCAGTGTCAGCGTCGAGCTCTACTGTCGTACGCATGCGTCAAGATTAGCACGTGCATGCGCGTAACAGCGCATCTATGTGGTGACGCAAATCGCCTGGTCCGCCGCCGAATAGGGCTGGATATTCGTCGGTTTCTTTTTCCTTCTCAATGCGACGTTCCCGCGGGAACGTCTTGGCATGCAGTTGGGCGCTGCGAATAGAAACAGCGGGAAAGTTGCATGTCTGAATCGCTTCAGGATGCAATTCGCCCACAGTTTTCCGCGCGCTTGAGGGATATGCGGACGGAGCCCGTCGACCTCGGTCGGGATGATGGACGAATGGATACCGACCTCGTGCAGCTGCGTACCGGAAGCCGTCTTGTCACCGATATCAGTCAGCAGGTCCTTCAGTTCTGTCGGGACCGCGGTGATGGTCTGTGTCATGTCTTTGTGCCGCACGCAACTGCTGGCGTGGCCTTGATCGAGACCGGCAGCGGCTCCGAATCCGATCTTGAGGACACCATTGATCGGCTACTCCCACGCGACGATGTCTATCGGCACCGGCACGGCAGCCGCGGTCACGGCCGCGACCATGTGCTGCCAGCCTTTATGACACCCTCACTTACGCTGCCGGTGATCAACGGGCGTCCAGCACTCGGTACCTGGCAGAGCGTGGTCCTTGTGGACACCAACGTCGACAACTCTGACCGGAAGGTGCGGCTCAGTTTCCTCCCGGCTTGATGCGCCAAAGTGCGGCGCCAATCAACAACACTCCGGCACCCGCCAGCACCGCAGTCCACGGCAGGGTGATGGCAAGTACCACACAACCGACCAGACCCAAGATCGGGACCAACCGTAACGGCCTGCCCTCTGAGTGACTGAGTGTGTACGCCGAGGCATTGGCGATTGCATAGTAGGCCAGCACTGCGAACGAAGAGAACCCTATTGCACCGCGAAGATCGAGGGTAGCGACCAAGATCACGACCACCGCCCCGACAGCCAGCTCAGCGCGGTGCGGCACCTCGTACTTCGGGTGCACTGCGTCCAGGAACCGTGGCAAGTGCCGGTCCCGAGCCATCGCAAAGGTGGTCCGCGAGACGCCAAGAATCAATGACAACAATGAACCAAGTGCGGCGATCGCCCCACCGACCTGCACCACTGGTGCGAACTGACCAAACGTGCCCGCCTGCACCGCGACGAGCAGCGGTGCGCTCGTAGCAGCCAACCCCTCGGCCCCGACGGCGAGCAACGCCGATACTCCCACGGCGGCGTACACAAACAGCGTGATCAGCAACGCCAGCGAGATCGCTCGAGGGATGACACGAGCCGGATCCTTGACCTCTTCACCAAGCGTGGCAATCCGCGCGTAGCCAGCGAAGGCGAAGAACAGTAGGCCTCCGGACTGCAGAATCCCGTACGCACTACCGCCCGGGAACGGCAACAGGTGGCTGACGTTTGCCTGACCGCCGGCCAGACACGCGTAAACCACGAAGATCAATGTGGCCAGCGTGAGCACCACGAGCATTCGGGTGACCCAGGCCGACTTTTGGATACCCCGGTAGTTGATCAAGGTCAACACCACTACCGCGGCAACGCCGACCGGCCTGACATAGGAAGGGGCGACATAGGCAGCGAATGTCAACGCCATCGCCGCACAGCTGGCAGTCTTTCCCACGATGAAGCCCCACCCGGCCAGGTAACCCCAAAACGGGCCGAGCCGTTCTCGGCCGTAGACGTATGTGCCACCGGACTGCGGATACAGCGCCGCCAGCCGCGCTGAGGAGGTGGCATTGCAGTACGCAACGACCGCCGCGATACCCAATCCGATCAGTAACCCGGAACCGGCAGCTGCTGCAGCGGGTGCAAACGCCGCAAACACTCCGGCGCCGATCATGGCCCCCAGCCCGATCACCACAGCGTCGAAGGTCCCCAGCCGACGGCCCAACGTTGGTGGCTGCACAAAGCCATAAGACCAGGCCAAAGGCCGGCCTCGCGTAGATTTCCGATCATGAAGGCTGTCGTGCTCACACGAACCGGCGGGCCGGACGCGCTCAAGGTTCTGGAACAAGCAGATCCGGCCATCGGGCCGGACCAGGTTCGAATCGCAGTGCACGCCGCAGGTCTTAACTTCGCCGACACTATGGCGCGCGCGGGGTTGTATCCCGACGCGCCGAAGCCGCCATGTGTCTTGGGCTACGAAGTGGCCGGTGAAGTGGAGTCGGTGGGGGAGGGCGTTGATGGGCTGAGCGTCGGTCAGCGCGTGATCGCTGGAACCCATTTCGGTGGTCAGGCCGAGCTGGCAGTCGCACGTGCCCGCGATGTTCTGCCGATGCCGGAACACCTCAGTTTTGAGGAGGGCGCGGCATTTTGCGTGAACTATGCCACCGCGTACGCCGGATTGATCATCATGGGTGGGCTGCGACCAGAGGACCGGGTGCTGATCCACGTAGCCGCCGGCGGCGTCGGGATTGCTGCGACCCAGATCGCCCGCAACATTGGCGCAGAGATCTTCGGCACCGCCTCGGCGACCAAGCACGAGGTGATCAAGGCACAAGGGGTCCAGCACGCGATCGATTACCGAACCCAAGATTTCAAAGCCGAAGTCCGTCGACTGACCAACAGTGAGGGAGTCGATGTGATCTTGGACCCCTTAGGCCCGAGCTCATTCCGTAAGGATTACCGCATCCTCAGACCCGGCGGCCGGCTGATCATGTGCGGGCTTTCGGAAGCAATGAATGAGAATGGCCGCAACGTCAAGGGTCTCATTACGAGCCTGCTGCGGGCTCCCACATCGACTATGCCGTGGTGGCACGTCGGTCGACTGCTGAACCAGAATCGCGGCGTATTCGGGCTCAACCTGCTCACCTGGTGGCGCCGAGAAGGTGGCATGGACCGCATCACAAGACCGCTGCTGAGCGATCTCCAAAGTAAACGCCTTAAGCCAGTCGTGGCACAGTCCTTTCCCTTTGAACAGGCCGGCGAAGCCCACCGCTACCTCGCCGAACGCCGCAATATCGGCAAGGTGGTCCTGACACCGAGCTAGGCAGGGGTCGCGTTCAGAGAACGCCAGTGTCGATGATGTGGTGCTTGATGCTGTACGAGGCGGCGGCCGTACGGGAGCGGACGCCCAGCTTGTCAAAGATGTTGCTGACGTGACGGTGTACGGTGCGATCGCTCAGGAACAGCTCACGCGCGATCGCGCGGTTGGTTTTGCCCGCTGCGATAAGCCTCAGCACCTCGATCTCGCGGGCGCTCAGGCCGTGAGGATCGACGGACTGAGCTGGCTTCAACAGCGCCTCGACCCGGCGCAGATCAGGGCGAGCACCGAGACGGGTAAATGTGTCGCGAGCTGACCCGAGCTCAAGCTGAGCGGCCTCCTCATCACCCATTGACCGGCAAGCGAGGCCGATAAGTACCGACAAGGTGGCGACGGTGTGCGGGGCTTCGACCTCGCGCCACCATCGTGCCGCGTCGCGCAACAGCGGCAGGGCGGTCGCAGCATCGCCCTCGGCCAATGCCACGGAACCGCGAGCAGCGGCGACCTCGGCTCGGACGGCCGCCGTGTCGTACACCTCGGCAATCAGGCTCATCTCCGTGACTGCGGCACGCGCTGCATCGACGTCGTCCGCGGCAAGCATGATGCTGACACAGGCCGACAGCAGATCCAGGCGCTCGAGCCGACCTCTGGTTTCAATGAGTGCGCGTCGAATGCCGACCACCGCTGTCTCAATGTCGTCTTGAGCGAGCCTTAGCAGGGCCATACCCGGCTGGGTCGGCCCGCCGAGTTCGCCCGCCCGACGATAGGCCTCCGCGGCTTCCGGGTTTCCTAGCAGGCGGTGCATCTCGCCGAGCTGATAGAAGGCATGGCTGGCAACGAGCTGGCCGTAGTTACCACTGAGGTCGTCGCACACCTCGGCCACTTCGTTCACCGCTTCTGGCCAGGAACCGCAAAGGCGCATGAGATAAGACCGGTAAATTCGGCAGTTGCCGAAGTACGCGCCGCCGAGCTGCGGCAGCGAGTCCAGCCACGCACCCAGAGCCAGCGTCCACTCCCGAACTCGGGCAAATTCACGCGCCTCGTGACAGGTAGCAATCGCGCTGCAGTAAAGCATGCTCGTGGCACGCGGCGACGTATCGCGATCGATGACGAGCAGCATCGCCTCGTCGAGTCGGCTGAGGCCGTCGGTAATCCGCCCCGCCTTGATCAATGCCCGACCCCAGATGCAGGTAGCGAAGGCAACCAGATCGGTCTGGCGCTGCCATGACCCGATCTCGGCAGCGCGAGCCAAGAGTTGTGCCGCGGCGTCGTAGTCAGCCGCCGCGATCAGTGAATAAGCATCGGCGACCAGAAACCAGGCATGGTCATCCACGGGGAGAGGACGGCCCGGGCCAGGCGGCAGATTATGGGTGTGAAGGTCGCCGGAGGCGGGATCGGCTTGTGCGCTGCGTTCTTGCAGAAGGCGCCGCACCTGCGACACCCAACCGTTCGCACGGGCGAACTCAGTGTTAATGATCAGCACCTGCCACAGCCAGAAGGCGGACGTTACGGCTCGGTCGATCTCACCCGCCTCGACGCGAGCCCGGTAGGTACGCCGAAGAAGCCTGACCGCCTCCTCGCCCCGCCCGAGCACCTGGGTGGCCTCGGCGAATGCTTCAAGATCATCTACCGCTAGCGGCTCTCGCCGATCGGCCTCTGCGAACTCCTCACACGCCTCGGCCCATCGCGACTGGCCATGAAGCTCCCGAGCCCGGCTAAGCCGAATGGCAACGTCCTCCATCGAGGCCCCTTCCCATCCATAAGGATCCACGACGAAGGCCGTCGGTAGAAATACCCATGGCGATGGGCATCGAAATGGCCCGCTGTGCCGATGCCGACAGCCAGAGGCGACCCGCACTGTTGCAGAAACGCACTCCGAACCGCGGAGTGCAGAGCGACAAGGAGGCCCATCATGGCTGCACCATTCATCTTCATCGGAACCCACAAGGTGAAGCCGGGCAAGCTCGAGGAGTTCAAGGCCTGGTTCGCCGATTACATCGAGACCACCATCGAGCCGAGCGAACCGCGCCTGCTCTCGTTCAACGCCTACGTCAACCCCGACGCCAGCGAGGTCACCGTAGTCCAAGTCCACCCGGACGCAGAGTCCATGGTTCATCACCTCTCGGTCATCAGCGAACATGTCGCCCGCGCGTACGTGGACTTCCTAGAGCGTGAGAGTCGTCTCCAGATCTATGGCACTCCACATGCAGGCGTCCTGGACCTGATCCAGCAGATGGCTGGCTCGGCGGGACCCCTCACCAGCCAGGAGCCGCTCGCAGGCTTCAGCCGGCTCGGGAACAGCGCGGCCGTCGCTAGCCGCTGACCCTGAGTCGTGGCGCCGCTGTGCGCGAGCCGTCGTAGGACGGCTCGCGAGGGGTCAATTGCGACTTTCGGTACCCGCTAGGCATCTCGAGACGGCAAACGGTGAGAGAGCCAGGCCGCAACCCAAAGACCCCCGTGACTGAGTTGTGACTATGAATGTGCTGCTGCTCATAGCGGGCCCCGCTAGCGTGTGCCTCAGCTACGACGTCAGATGCCGTAAACGAGAATCGACGAAGGTAGGCGCAAAGGGGCGAGGATGAGCGAAGCCAGCAGTCCGTTGCTGGAGGTACGCGGGCTGGTCAAGGACTATCCGGGCGTACGCGCCCTGGGTGGCGTCGATCTCACCATCAACAGCAGCCAGGTGCATTGCCTGATCGGCCAGAACGGCGCCGGCAAGTCGACGCTCATCAAGTGCGTTTCCGGACTCGTTGAGCCAACAGCTGGCGAGGTTCGGTTCCAAGGTGAGCCATTGCCGGTCGGCGATCCGAACGCCTCCATCGCCCGCGGCATTGCCACCATCTACCAGGAACTTGATCTTGTCCCGCACCTTTCAGTGGCACTGAATGTCTTTCTGGGCCATGAACCCAAACGCGGCCCGCTACTAAATCAAGCAGCGATGCACCGCGAAACTGAAGCGCTGCTCGCCAGACTCGGTGATGAGAGCATCGCTCCAACAGCGCCGGTCACAGCGCTGCGACCGGCCCAGCAGCAGTTGGTCTCCATGGCCCGAGCGCTCTCCCACTCGGTGAAGTTGTTGATCTTGGATGAGCCTTCCGCGGTCTTGGACGACGTCGAAGTGGACGCGTTGTTCGACGTGGTACGCCGTCTCACTGCGGAAGGAGTCGGCGTCATTTGGATCTCGCACCGGCTCGGTGAGGTTGCCGAGATCGGCGACGTCGTGACGGTGCTGAAGGAGGGTCGTACGGTGGCCACCGAGCTGCCACCGGATACCCCGGTCGACACCTTGATCAGACACATGGTCGGCGGCCGCATGGAGGCGTTGTTCCCTGAGCGCAGGCCGTCCGGGGAGGCAACGGTCCTGGACGTACGCGGACTGAGCCGCCCCCCAGACGTCAACGACGCCTCATTCGATCTCCACGAGGGCGAGATCCTAGGTCTCGGCGGTCTCGTCGGCTCCGGTCGTACCGAGCTGTTACGCGCTGTCTATGGGCTAGATCCGGCTCAGTCAGGCGAAGTCCGAGTCGGGGGTCGCCGACTACCGCCGGGCCGCCCTGACCTCGCCATCCGCGCGGGCCTCGGGTTTGCGCCTGAAGAGCGCAAATCCGAGGGGCTCTGGCTGGACTGGAGCATGATCCGCAATACCTCGATCGCCGACCTCAGCCGGTTCCGGCGTGGCCCGTTCACAGACCGAGCTAGCGAGCGGCGAGAAGCCGCCCGCCACCTGCGCTCACTCAACACCCAGCCCGATGCTCCAGAGCGACTGGCGCGGCAGTTTTCTGGAGGTAACCAACAGAAGGCGGTGTTGGCTCGCTGGCTCTTGCGCTCCTGCAAAGTGCTGCTGCTGGACGAGCCGACTCGCGGTGTTGATGTTGGTGCGCGATCCGAGATCTACAAAGTGATCGCCGACTTGGCCGCCAACGGCATAGGCATCGTCATGGTCTCCAGTGAGCTCGCCGAGTTGCTCGGCTTCTGTCACCGCGTACTGGTGCTGCGCGAGGGTCACATCGTCGATGAACTAGACGGCGCGACCAGCACTGAGGAAGACGTGCTGCGCTCGGCCGTACCGGTTCATCACATAGCGAAGGCAGGGTGAGGAAATGGCCGTCGACACCGAAAAGACCACGGTCAATGCTCGGAGCCGTTTGCGCCAAGTGCCCATTCAGGAGCTGGTGCTGCCGATCGTGATCATCGCTTTGATCATCGTCGGTGTGATCATCAGGCCGGGTATCTTCCTGACCAGCGACAATCTGCTCAACGTGCTCACCCAGGCGAGCATTACCGGCATCATCGCGATCGGCATGACCTTCGTGATCGCGACCGGAGGCATCGACCTCTCGGTCGGATCCGCGCTCGCGGCGGCCAGCATCGCCGGCGGGCTCTTGATGCCGTACGGCACCTGGATGTTCATGATCGGCGCCCTGGCCATGGCACTGCTCATCGGCGCGATCAACGGCGCGGCCATCGTGTGGGGCAAGGTGGTCCCGTTCATCGCAACTCTGGCGATGCTGACCATAGCCCGCGGCGTGGCACTATGGCTGGCCGAAAGGACACCCATCAGCCTGATCCAGCTGGACATTCTGCAGTGGTTCGGCAGCGGCCGGGTGCTCGGCATTCCTGTCCCCGCCTTGATCTTCGTCATCGTCACAGCGGTCGGCTGGGTGCTGCTGAACCGCACCACCTTTGGCCGGCGCGCGATTGCCGTCGGCGGTAATCGCAGCGCCGCGCGGATCGCGGGGATCCGTCCAGGACGCGTGATCTTCAGCGTCTACGTGCTCATCGGGCTGTGCGTCGGCATCTCGGCCATCTTGCTCTCTGGCCGATTGGCCAGCGCCTCACCAGTCGTCGGGAATCTGGTCGAACTGGACGCCATCGCCGCCGTGGTCATCGGCGGTACGGCGCTGACCGGCGGCAAGGCGACCGTGACCGGCACCTTCTTCGGCGTGATCACCTTTGGACTGATCTTCAACCTGCTGAACCTGCTCAATATGCCCACCGAGATCCAAGGGATTGTCAAGGGCCTACTCATCCTCATCGCCGTGGCGCTACAGCGTCGCGACTAGATCAAAAAGAAAGGAAGCACATGAAGCTCCCTCGAATACTCGTCGTCGGGGTCGCCCTGGCCACCCTGACGCTCGCTGCCTGTACCCAAGAGGCTCAGCAACCTGAGCAACCGCAGGAACCGGCCGGCCAGCAAACCACTCAGGCCCAGCAACCCGGCGGCGTCAGCGGCCGTGCCGTCAAGGTCGCCTTCAGCGCGCCAGGTGCGGACCACGGCTGGCTCAAGGCGATCACCGACAACGCCCGCGCGCAGGCCGACGAGCTCGGGGTCGAGCTGATGCTCACTGAGGGTACGAACGATTCGGCAGCCCAGGTCTCCCAGGTCGAAACCTTGATCAGCCAGCAACCGGATGTGCTGGTCATCCTGCCCCATGAGGGTGGCCCGCTTACCCCGGTCGCACAGAAGGCGATGCAGGCTGGCATCCCGGTCGTCAATGTCGACCGCGCGTTCACCAGCCCGGCGGCGTACCGGACCTGGATCGGTGGCGACAACTATGGCATCGGCGCATCTGCGGCCGATTTCATCGCTAACGAGCTGAACTGCCAGGGCAACGTTGTTGAGATCCAGGGTGTCGCCGGCATCTCGGTAACCGAGGAACGGACGAAAGGCTTCACCGACGGTATCAAGCGGTGCAACGGCGGCATCAAGATCGTCGCCAGCCAGCCGGCCGACTTCGTGCCTGACAAGGGCCTGCAGGTAATGGAGACAATGCTGCAGGGCAATAGGGACATCAAAGCGGTGTACACCCATGACGACGACATGGCGATGGGCGCGGTCCAGGCGATCCGCGCCGCCAACCGCGAGGACGAGATGTTCATCACCGGCGCCGGTGGGTCCAAGGACGCGATGAACCTGATAGCCGAGGGCAACCTGTACCGGGCAACCTTCCTCTACAACCCGTCCATGTCCGCATCGGCGGTTTCACTCGCCAAGCTCATCGCTGAGGGCAAAGGCCTAAGTGAGCTGGAAGAGCCGGAGGTGCCCAGCTACATCGAGCTGCCAGCCACCACCGTTACCAAGGAGAACGTGGCCTCGGTCCAGCACCTGGGTTACTGAGGCAGCCCAACACCGACTTGTCAGCGTCGGTGGCTGCTATAGCGACCACTGATGCTGACGGCTCGGTGTTGAGGGAGCCCACTGCGCAGCGGGCCTTAACCAAACCCAAGGAAGCATCGGGGAGGCGGCTAAGATGATCGGCTTCATTGCGGCTATAGCGGGAGTGCTGGCCGTGCCGACAGCCGGGGGGTTGGCCTACCGCAAGGTACGCCAACGGCAGGTGGCCCAGGCACTCGTGATCGACACTCCGAATGGACTGGCGGAGGAACGGTTCGTCCGAGTCGGTGGAATCGACCAGTGGATCCAGATTCGGGGCGAGGACCGTGGCAACCCAGTGCTGCTAGGGCACGCTCACCGGCCTGCCGCTAGTCAAACAGCGGCCGGACTTGTTCTACGCCTTGGTGACTACAGACCTCTATGTCGACATGGCGCGCAATGAGGCCCGCAAGTATCAGTTGACCCTTGATCGACTGCAGGCGGCGAACAATCTCAAAGGCGCAGCCACCCTCGAGGAAATCGGTGCGGATCCGACCCAGTGGGATCTGGACGCCTGGAACACCCACATGGCTTGGGCGTTCAAAACGAACGTGCCGACGCCGAACTTGGATCGCAAGCTGCTGTTTCCACTGGCGCTGTCCTCCCCGATCTATACCCTCCGCGATCTTTACGACGTGTTCGTAGGTTTCCAGTGGTCTACCGAACAGATGTACGACGAGCTCAGGATTTACGACGCCCGTCAGCTGGGCAGCCGCTTTGAGGTACCGTTCTTTCTCTTCCAAGGCGAAACCGACGTAATAACGCTGACCGAGCTGGCCACTGAATATTTCGCGGAAGTGGAGGCACCCAGCAAGCAGCTGGCGCTGATCAAGGACGCAGGGCATTTCGCAGCATTCACCCAGCCCGACCAGTTCCTCACCGAACTTCTCACCTGGGTACGCCCATTGGCATCCCCAGCCGCGCCCTCACCGGAGCAGCAGTTCTGAGCCGGAAGTCCCTCACTCCGGCGGCGAAGATGCACCTTCCCGAGCACGCTGACCGTACGTGCCGGCCGTCAGTGTGCGGTACGACTCGGTGATGATGCCTTCCAGAACCGCCAAGTCGGTCTTGTCCAGATCCTTGATGTACAGGCATCCCACCCCGGTGGTATGCGGCCCCAGCTGCTCGAGCTGCTGCTCATACCGGCTGATGCCATCCATGAGGTAGATCGTTGTGGCGGCCTTACGCGGCGCAAAGCCGGCCGCCGCGGCATCGCCCTCGCGGCCGCTTGCGTATTTGTAGTGGTATTGACCGAAGCCGATCACACTGCCCCACAGTTGGGGTGATTCTCCCGTCACCCGGCTCATCAGTTCGAGCAGAGTCTTGGCATCTCGTCGTCGCTTCTCAGGGATTACCCCCTCGATATGCGCCTCCACCGATGGGTTCTCCGGATTCACGCCTTCCTCCTCAAAGCTGCGAGCGTCGGCACTGCGCGAGCAGCTCAAATACTCGTCAATTAGCTCACAGTGGTACCGAACGCCAGGCCCAGCAGATAGGTCACCGCGGCAGCACCGTAGCCGATGCCGAGCTGGCGCAGCGCGCGCTTGAGCGGTGAGGCGCCCGACAAGATGCCGACGATCGCTCCGGTGGCAAGCAAGGCCACGCCAACCAGCCCAGCCGCAATCGCTACCGCAGTCCAGCCTGAGGCGCCGAAGAGGTACGGCAGCACCGGCACCAGAGCCCCGGAAGCAAAGAAGCAAAAGCTGGAAATTGCCGCGTTCCAGGCCGAGCCGACCGCTTGATGCGGATCGACTCCGGCGACTTCCGGCGTCCCCGACACAGCGCCAGCGGCATCCAGCTGCAAGGTGGCCAGCACGGTACGCGCATGCTCTTCGGCCTCCCCAGGCTGCATACCTCGAGCCCGGTAGACCAGGGCAAGCTCGTTGGCGTCGACATCCAGATGCGATAAGGCCGACTGCGACTCTGGATCGGGCTGGCTGGACTGCAGCAGCTCGCGCTGCGACCGTACCGATACATACTCTCCGGCGGCCATGGAGAGCGCACCGGCCAGCAAACCGGCCAGACCAGTGAACAAGATGGTGCGTACGCCCACCCCGGTAGCCCCGATGCCCAACACCAGGGCGAGATTGCTGACCAGCCCGTCATTGGCACCAAAAACAGCTGCTCGGAAAGTACCCGACAAGCGTTCTCGGCCGCGTGCGGCGAGACCCCGCAGCACCTCGCCGTGGATCCGTTCATCGGCCGCCATGGTGTCAGTGGCATCCACCTCGGACTCGTACGGTGAGCGACCCTCGGCACGTTGCATGAGCGCAAGGACGAACAGGCCGCCGAAGTGGGTAGCCAGGAAAACGAGTAACCGGGTGCGCAGGCTGCTGCGCCGCGGCGGTCCGACATCGTCACCGAGCAGCGCTAGCCAATGCGATTCATGCCGCTTCTCCGCCTCGGCCAGCCTTAGCAAGATGTCCCGCTCCTCGCCGGTCCGGCGCTCGGCCAGCTGCCGATAGCCAGCGCCCTCAGCGCGCTCGTCGGCGAGGTACTGCCGCCAGCGGCGAATCTCAGTGGGCGTGCGGGAGGACGAGGTGGTCACGTCCACATCATGGCAACCGCCCGGCGCCCGGCGTTTGCGGTGAGGGCTACGGCAGAGTGTCCATTGGAAACTGATCAACAAAGTGGAGGAGGCCTTCGATGACGCAGCCCCTTAATGAGGGTTCCGGTCGCCTGCTCGGCAAGAGCGCGGTGGTGACCGGCGCGGCAGCCGGGATCGGGCGTGCGACCGCGGAGCTGTTTGCTCGCGAGGGCGCGCGTCTGGTCCTCGCCGACATCGACATCGAAGGCTTATCCGCGGTTGGCGTTTCGCTTGCGACTGTGACGGAGGACATCGTCCTCATACCCGGCGATGTCTCACAGCCCGACGACGTCCGCCACATGATCAACGCGGCCGTCGAGCAATACGGGCGATTGGACATTGCCATCGCCAACGCCGGCATCATCCCGCTGGCCTCCATCGTGGAGGCCACCGTTGAGGGCTGGGATGAGGTCATGTCGATTGACGGCCGCGGCATGTTCTTGACGTGCAAGTACGCCATCGAGCAGATGTTGATCAACGGCGGGGGATCCATCGTCTGCCTGTCGTCGATCTCGGGTATGGCCGGCCAGGCGCGCCAGTCAACGTACGGTCCGGCGAAGTTCGTTGCATCTGGCTTGGCAAAGCATCTGGCTGTCGAGTGGGCGAAACATGGCATCCGGGTCAACGCGGTGGCGCCCGGAACCACCAACACCGAACGGGTGCAGCGGCTGCCGGACGAGCCGGGTGGCCTGGAGTATTTGGAGTCGATCAAGGCCGCACATCCGATGGGAAGACTGGGAGAGCCCGGTGAGGTGGCAGAGGCGATTTTGTTCCTTGCCTCCGATCGCGCGTCCTTCATCACCGGCGCGATACTGCCGGTCGATGGCGGATTTCTTGCGCAATAGCGCCCCCGCAAGTGGTCACAGACGACACGGCTCACGCGATCGGGCCTGTAATTATTGACCACTTTCGTCGATCGAGTTCGGTGGTCGCCGTCTGATCCTCCAACCGCCTGATTAGAGGTGGCATTTCAGGGAAATAGCCTCGCGGGGGGACAAAAGAGTTCCGGATCGGACGAGGAGACATGATCAACTACGAGCTAAACGGCAAGGTCGGAGTCATCACTGGCGGGGCCTCCGGGATTGGTCTGGCCTGTGCCCATGCATTTGCTCGCTCCGGTGCAGCGGTGTGCGTGTGGGATCTGCAGCCGGAGCAGCTGGACACGGCAGCGGCTGAGCTGGGGCAGTACGGCCACCAAACGCGTACCGCAGTCGTCGATGTTTCCGACTCTGGACAGGTCAATGCGGCGATGGAGGCAGTCGCTAACGATCTTGGTCGGGTAGACATCGTGGTAGCAAACGCCGGCATCGGCGGGGAGCAAAAGCCGACGGCGGAGTACAGCGACGAGGGCTGGCATCAGGTGATCGGGGTGAATCTGGACGGCGTCTTCTACACCCAGCGGGCGGGCATCCAGGCGATGAAGCGCAACGGTGGCGGCTCAGTGATCAACATGGCTTCGATCTTGGGCATGGTCGGCTTCGCGATGTCCAGCGCGTACGTGGCGGCAAAGCACGGAGTCCTGGGCATGACGAAGGCGGCCGCCTGGGAGCATGCCGCCGATAACGTCCGCGTCAACGCCGTGGGGCCGGGCTTCATCATGACGCCGCTGCTAGAAGCGAACTTGGACCAGCCGACGATTGACTTCCTGGCTAGCCAGCATGCTTTGCAACGGATGGGCCGGCCGGAGGAAGTGGCCGAGCTCGTCGCTTGGCTGGGCAGCGATGCCTCGTCTTTCGTTACCGGCACCTACTACGCGGTTGACGGCGGGTATCTGGCCCGCTGACCTGACGGGCTTATCGTCACCCGGGCGTGCCTGCCGGTCCGCTCACTGGCTCGCTTATCGTCACCCGGGTGTGCCTGCCGGTCCGCTCAACTGGCGACCTGGTCGTACGCCCGCCTGGCCGCAGCCTGCGCATCGGCCAGCGCTTGCTCAGGTGTCTTCTGGCCAAGCAAGGTCGAGGTAATTGCGTTCTTCAGCTCCGTGTCGATCGCCTGACCGGCTGCCGAGGAACCGAGTGACTTACCGTGGGGGAGCACCTCGTAGTAGGTCATGATCGTCTCGTCAAAGCCCTCGTTGCCGCTGCTCTTCACATGCTGGCTCCGGATCGCATTGTCGGCGGCAGGTGAGCCGGTGAATAGGCCGGTGTTGATGGAACCCGGGTTCTTCTTCAGGGTCGCCACGCGGGCTTCCTCGGCAGCCATCCAGCTGGGCTCGGAGGTGAGGGCGGTCATCCAGGCGCAGGCGGCATCAGGGTTCCTCGCCTTGGCAGGAATCACAAACGCCGTTCCGCTGGACACTGCAGTGACCTGACCCATCTGGTCCTTGAAGGGCACTGCGGAGATCTGCACGTTGTCGACGAATGGGCTCAGCACATTGACATACCACTGCGGGTTGATCTGCGCTCCGACCTGGTCCTTGACGTACTGGTTCTCCTTGCCAAACACATCGAAGGAGTCGGTGAAGCTTTTGACCTTCGCCCACCCGCCTTGCGCGTCGACGAGCTGCTTGAGGAAGGCCAGCGCCTTGACATTGTTGGGATCATCGAGCGCCGGTACGCCTTGGTCGTCCATGGTTCTGCCGCCGAAGCCAGCAAGCCATAAATATGGCTGGCTGGTCGGTACCGGATCGAAGCCGAGCCGGGTCGGGTTACCACCGGACTCCTCGTACACCTTCTTCACGAACATCAGCAGCTGATCATTCTTGGAGGTGTCGATCTCCAACGCAGTTGCTCCGGCCGACTTAAGCACACGGGTATTCAAGATCACCGCCGCGGGCTGGAAGAACTGCGGCACCGCCCACACCTGGTCCTTGTAGGTAACGTCCTGTACCACCGCTGGGTAGAAATGCTGCTGGGGATCGATTCCCCACGCGCTATAACAGGCATCGAGCGGCAAGATCAACTCCTGGGCAGCGTAGGTGCCGACGAACGACCGATCTATCTGGACCACGTCAGGGATGTCACCACTGACAGCACGAGTGGTGAACTGCTGCGCATCAAAGCCAGTCTGGTCAAGGGTGATGTCGACACCGCTGAGCTGGCTCTTGGCGTAGTCGAGCCGGGCATTGCCGACATCGTCGGGATTGTTGAAGCCCCAGGCCGTCATTGCCCCGGAGGCGTTCTTGGTGAACTGAGTGGTCTCCTCCCCACCGCCACCGAGAGCGGCTCTGCCGCCTCCGCCGCAACCGGCAAGCGCAGTGAGCGATACTGTCAATCCGAGAACCAGAGCTGCTTTGTACCGGCTCTGCATTATTTCTCCTCAAAGAGTGGGCCGGCGCTAATTCAGCTGTTCATATGGCAGCATTACCCGTAAGTGCTCTCGATAACACCGCAGATGGCCGCAGCAGCGGAAGCGCAGCGGCAGGTGCCCAGGCTATGAATCGGGGGTCAGCGCTCGTAGTTCATTCCAGAGGACATTGAGATCGGCCGTTGAGCCAGCCTCTCGTTTGTACACGAGCTGCTCCCATACCCCAGACTCGAGAAGCACATCAGGCTCAACCGCGATCGACCGGTCCAGGTACTCGTGCGGCGGTGTCTGAGGATCCGGTCGTAGCAAATACGGCTCCTCTTCCGGGTAGGCGTCCTTGAGGATTGTGGACTCTGGGTCGACACCGACGATGACTGCGGTTCCGGTTGGTGCGGTGTTGACCAGCAGCACCACCAGGTCGCGACGCCGTCGGCGCAGAATCTCGACGACCTTGTACACATCGCCGGTCCATGGCTCGGTCTTGCGATCACGAGCCGCCTCGAGCCCGTTGCGTGGCAGTACGTCGTCGAGCACAACGACTCCGGTCTTAGCCATGAACGGCTCGATGTTGATGAAGTCGCGCAGCGCGAAGTCGGACAGGTGCATGCCGTCGATAAAAGCAAGATCAACTGGTACGCCGTCGAAGTGAGCCAAGGGCTGGTCGCCGGCGAAGAAGTCATCGCTAGTGGCCTTGACCAGCTGTACGTCGCAGTGAATCGGGTTGTCGATCTTGAACATCGGGTCCACCCCGATGGAACGGCAACGCGACAAGACCATGCTGCGTCCAGTCCTAATGCCGATTTCCAAATATGTCCGAGGCCGGGTCTTCTTATGGAGCCCTTCGAGCAGCTCATGGCGAGTCATCCTGGGTTCTGGATGAGGCACAAAGGGATCGGAAGGCTGCCAAGGAGAAGGCTTCGCAGCTGGTCGAGGCTTGGCAGCCGAAGGCTTGGCAGCTGGTTTCTTCGCAGCTGGTTTCTTTGCGGCCGGCTTCCTGGGCTCTTCCATGGCCAGCCGCTTGGCCAATGCATTACGAGCTTTCCGCTCGGCCAGGCGAATCCGGTTTGTGCGTTCGCGGCCGAAGACCGACTCAAGCATCGAGCCCACCGTGCTGCGAATGCCCATAGGTACCCCTCCAAGCGGCGTTCTGGGTCACCGTAGCAAGCCTGCCGCCACGCAGGAGATTCCGGCACGATAGTGCAGAGGAATCACCCGCCGGGAGTGAGGACGGCTCCCTCCGGCTGCATGCAAGCTGAGCGGTGGGCGGATCGTTCAGTAGGCGCAGGAGGTCAAGATGTTATTGGTGCCCAGGCAGTTACGACGCGCCGGCATGACTGGAAATGTCCCTTACTACGGCGGCCGCTTCTCCCCGGCGCAGGCGTACGCCGCTTCCCATCCCACCGCCCCACCGCCCTCTTTTGCCGATCCCATGACAGCGGGCGGAGCCTTCGTACGCGCGCCCGTGCCAACGACCGGCCAGCCGCCAGGCCCGGTTTCTCCGCCAAGAAACCAACCTGATGCAGAGAGCGCGCTACAGCAGCTGCTGGATAGTGGGCTGATCTCCCAGGCAGAATTCCAGCAGCTGCGGTCTCGGGTAACACGGTGAGCGGCCCGGTACAGGTCCTGGTTGTGGGCATGGATCGGCCCACGTTTTCCGGCGAGGTGCTCGCCGAGTTCACGCGGCTGCGAGACGCCGGAATCGTCCGACTCGTCGACTTGCTCGTCGTCTCACGAACCGAGGAGGGTGCTTTCGAGACACTGACACTCCCCGAAGGGGTGGAAGCCGATTTCGGTGACTTGGCCGCCCGCATTCTGGGCCAGACGGAGAGTTCCGCAGGCCCTGAGGCTGAAGCCGCTGAGGTTGACCCCACCCCGGATCCGGCTCCGACCTGGTCCCTTACTGATGCGATACCGATGGGCAGCACCGCGGCCGTGGCGCTCATTGAGCACACCTGGGCGGCTCCCCTGAGCGAGGCGATCCAGCGGGCTGGCGGCACTTTGCTTGATGAGACCTGGTTGGCAGCTGAAGACCGCGAGTTGCTCGAGTCCCTGATCGCGGAGCGCTGAACCTGACAGACGGGCAACCTGGCCGACTGGGCCGCCCACATCCAAGGAGGATCTGATGTCAACCGCCAACACTCCTCAGCCGGTTCCGGCTAAGCGAGTCGTCATCGACGCCCCAAGGTTATGGGGTGGAGGGCTCGCAACTGCTGTGGTCGCTGCTTTGGCGGCCAGCGTGGGCGTATTGGTCTGCCGCGACCTCCTCGACATCAGGCTCGTCGAGCCACCACTGCTTGGCTTCACAGATTCCTTTGCGGCGAATTACGCGATCACTGCTTTCATACTGGCCCTGGTTGCAACCGGCCTAGCTCATCTGCTCTCGGTAATCACACCGCGCCCTCGCGCCTTCTTCGGCTGGATCGTCGGGCTGGCAACAGTCGCCGCGATGGTGGTGCCGTTCGCTATGGAGGGCAGCCTTCAGGGCAAGATCTGCGCAGCGGCGATCAACCTCGTGATAGGCCTGTGCATCGCGAGTCTGTTGTCTAGCGTGCTTTCCCGGACAGTCGTCGATGCCGAGCGATCTTGGCAGCAGCCGTAGTCCGCGATATCTACTCCGAGTCCGCCTGAAGCAAGTTCAGTACGGCCCTTTCGATCTTGCCGTGCGTTGTGCCGTCAGAAAGATCGGTATCCGTCGCGGCCAGTTCTGGTGAGATGGTCACGCCATCATTGAAAAGATCGATAAGGCGCGGGTCTACGTAGGATGCCCGGGCGACGACCGGTGTGTTGCCGAGGTAACCGGCCACCTCCTTCATGGCCGCCGAAACTGCGCGTTTCCGCGCTGTGATCGTTTTCGCGCTCTCGTTCGCCTCGGCTAGTACCACCGCCGCGATCACCGTGCCGTGCCAGGTGCGGAAGTCCTTGGCCGACATCTCTTCACCGACGTGGGTCTTGATATAGCTGTTGATCTCGTTGGAGCTGACGTCATGCCAGTGCGATCCGTCCTTGTACGCAAGAAGTTCTGGCCCGCCACCACGCCGCGCCAAGAGATCACGTACTGCCTGCAACACAAGCTCATCAGCGAGCGCAACGTAGCGTTCCTGACCGGACTTTGCTACGTAGTTGAAGATCACCGAGCCGTTCTCGATCGAGACGTGTTGCTTGTTGATCGTTGCCAGACCGTAGCTGTTGTTGGCCTCCGCGTACGCCTCGCCGCCGATCCGGAAGAAACCAAGATCAAGGAGCCGAAACGCGGTGCCCAGCGCGCGTTCGTACGGCATGCCCTCCAGCTGCAGGTCTTGCGCCACGGCCTGCCGCGCTCCCGGCAGCCGCGCGGCGACCTGCAGCACCCTGTCGTGCTTCAGCCGATCACGTTTTAGCCGCCACTGCTCGTGGTACAGATACTGCCGCCGACCCGCATCATCGGTGCCGACCGCCTGTAAGTGTCCGTGGGGTACCGGGCAGATCCACACCTGCTCCCACGCGGGCGGAATGACCAGCAGCTTGCAGCGCTGGATCTGTTCGGAGTCAAGGCGATTCCCGGACTCGTCCAGATAGACGAATCCTTTCCCGGCGCGCCGCCGGGTCCATCCTGGATCCCGCGGTGAAACCCGTCTCAGCCTCGGCACATCTCAGTTGTACCCACTTCAACCGACTTGTCAGCCTCTCAGAGGGCTATAGCACTTTGTAACGCTCACAAGTCGGCAGTGAGAGAGCCTCGATGGTCCTCGCAGGTCGTCGAATCGACGTTTGCCGTCTTTGGGATGGCTAACGAGTGTCAAAAGCGGCCTTTGACCCCTCCCGAGCCGTCTTCGGACGACTCGCGTGGCTCACGGTTGGTTGGCGAAAGAAGCGTCTAAGGCACCTTAGGTACCTCAGACGCTCGCCCCTCAAAAAGATCCGCAATCTGCACCATGTGCGCCTCCCCGCCTTAGAAACACGATGGTTATCAAGAGTGACGAGGAGGATGAAATGAGCTTGATCAACGACTACACCTACCAGGCCATGACGGATCAGCAGGAGCGCGATCTGGCTCGCCTGGCCGAGCAGCAGCGGCACGTCCGGGTGGCAGTGAGCGGTCGAGTGAGCTGGTGGCGCAGGCTGCTGGCACGGCGTAACGAGCGTATTCACACCGCGGCCGAGCACGCGGAACAACGTGGAATGGCGACGCCCCAGCACCGGGTCGCGCACTAAGCGCGACCCGGTCAGGCGTCAGAACCCGGTGGCACGATAGTGCTTATGGTTCGAGCGGCGA
>Ga0081538_10000583_pt1 | contig 40619 bp, 36 predicted proteins | sample TabmetS5T2R1_FD_71022 | JGI IMG/M metagenome (GOLD analysis project Ga0081538, IMG submission 71022) | Tabebuia heterophylla rhizosphere microbial communities from the University of Puerto Rico - S5T2R1 | ecosystem: Host-associated > Plants > Roots > Rhizosphere ... | reverse complement strand
GGCCACAGCGTGGCCGCCGCGACCTCACTCGAAACACCGCGTCGGCGTCGCTGGGCCGGTGTGATCGCGACCGCGATCACGGTTGCCGTCGTGATCTCGTCCGTATGGTGGGTGAGCTACGACGACGGCCGCAACGAAGCCCGCGCGAACGACCAGGACTCGCCGGAGAGTCCCTTGGTAGCGACCGCGACGTCGGCCCGGTCCGCGGTGGACGCCGCACTCGAGGAGTGTCGGTCCACGTGGAAGGCCCAGAAGGCACCGCTCAAGACCGCCGCCGACTCGCTGAACCAGTGGGACGTGCACATCACCGCGATGAACCAGCTCATCGCCGGCAAGATCACGCTCGCCCAGGCGAACGCGTTCTGGGAGCAGACCCGCGTACAGGCGAGCCAGAAGGTGCACCGTTTCCACAACGCGGACCGCCGCTATGTCGGCGGTGACCACGCGTGCCGGACGCCGGCCGTCGCGGAGGACTCCGAGGTGGACCTGTCGGAGCTGGCGGCCTGCGAGAACCAGATCCAGCAGCGCGACGAGGCTCTAGGCGCCGCCCGAGTGGCGATCGACAGCTGGGACCACCACGTGATGGACATGAACCAGCTGCGGGCCGGCGAGATCTCACCGGACCGCGCCGTCAGGCTCTGGCTGAAGTACTGGAAACAGGGGGCGGCCGATCTGAAGGCCTACCAGGTCCAGTTGGACCGAGCCGACGGCGACCGCTGCTAACCCGCCGGGTCAGGCGGCCGGGTCAGGTCGCCGGCGTGGCGAGCGCCTCGGCCGGCTGGCTGGTCGGTGATGGCGAGATGGTCCGGGCTCGGACACCGAGTCAGGGCTCGGACAGCTGGTCAGGGATGGCGTCGCCGGCGTCGCGGGCTGGTGGCTCTAGTGTCCCTCGTCGAAGGGCCGGCCGGCGGGTGAGCGGTGGTCTTTTTCGCTTCGAGGTATCACCTGCATGGCCCGCCTCCTCCTAGAACCCGACGCCTCTAAGGATCGAGGTCCGACGCGGAAGGTCGGCAGGGCCACACGGGGTCGGATCAAAGGGCCGCTCGGCACGAAATTCGGGCCGAATGGCGTGTAACGCTGGCCAGATCGACCGAATCAATGGTCCAAAAGCGCTAGATCAGTGGTTCATCGAGACCACGAGTGGTCCAGCAAGGATGGTCCACGCCTGTGATGAGCGGACCAATGGACTAACAGGGGCGCCTGGCCTAAAGCGGGATGTTGCCGTGGTGACCGCGCACCGCCGACTCCTGCTGCGCGCCGGCGATCGCCTGCGCCAGGGCCGACCGGGTGCGCTCGGGCTCGATCACCTCGTCGACCACGCCGATCTCCACCGCCTTGTCGACGCCGCCGGCGATCCGCTCGTGCTCGGCAGCGAGCTCCGCCTCGACGCTGGGACGTACGTCCGGGTCCAGCTCGGCGAGCTTGCGCCGGTGCAGGATGCGGACCGCGGCGATCGCGCCCATCACGGCCACCTCCGCGGTCGGCCAGGCGAACACGCGAGTGGCGCCGAGGGAGCGGGAGTTCATCGCGATGTACGCGCCGCCGTAGACCTTGCGGGTCACCAGGGTCACCCGCGGCACGCTCGTCTCGGCGAACGCGTGCAGCAGCTTCGCCCCGCGTCGGACGACGCCGTCCCACTCCTGGCCGACGCCCGGGAGGTAGCCGGGCGTGTCCACGACCACGACGAGCGGTACCCCGAAGGCGTCGCACATCCGCACGAACCGCGCCGCCTTCTCGGCCGACAGCGAGTCGAGGCAGCCGCCGAGGCGCAGCGGGTTGTTCGCGATCACGCCGACGGTACGACCGCCGAACCGGCCGAGGGTCGTCGTGATGTTCGGCGCCCATCGCGCATGCAGCTCGAGGCCGGTGCCCTCGTCGAGCAGCGCCGTCACGAGGGGATGGACGTCGTAGGCGCGACGCGAGGACTCGGGAAACGCCGCGGCGAGGTCGACGTCGGCCACCGTGGCAGCGTCGAGCCGGCCCTGGTCGCCGAGCAGCGACGTGAGTCGGCGAGCCTCCAGGATGGCGTCGGCCTCGGAGTCGGCCAGCAGGTGCACCACCCCGGAGCGGCGGCCGTGCGGTTCGGGTCCGCCCAGGCGCAGCATGTCGACGTCCTCGCCGGTGACCGATCGCACGACGTCCGGGCCCGTCACGAAGATGCGCCCCTCCGGGCCGAGTACGACGACGTCGGTCAGCGCGGGCCCGTAGGCGGCACCACCGGCGGCCGGGCCGAGTACGACGCTGATCTGGGGGACCTTGCCGGAGGCCAGCGTCATGGCGTTGAAGATCTGACCCACCGCGTGCAGGCTCAGCACCCCCTCGGCGAGCCGGGCTCCGCCCGAATGCCACAGGCCCACGATCGGAGCGCCGTCGGCCACGGCCCGCTCGTACGCTCGGACCACGACCCGACAGCCCTCGTCGCCCATGGCGCCACCCATCACGGTGGCGTCGGAGCAGAACGCGACGGTGTGGACGCCCTCCACCCGGCCGACCGCGGCGAGCATCCCCGAGTCGTCGTCGGGCGTGATGAGCTCGAGCGTGCCCTCGTCGAACAGCGCCGCGAGTCGCTTGTTCGGGTTGCGGGGGTCCTGCTCGCGAGGCAGCTTGGCCGGCTTGGCCTTCGGGCGGGTGTCGGTCGTCTCGGGGCGGGTCGTCGTCATGATGCTCCCTTTCGACTACGCCGTACGGAACGCCACGGCGACGTTGTGGCCGCCGAAGCCGAATGAGTTGTTCAGCGCCGCCAGATCGCCGTCGGGCAGCTCCCGTACCGACGTCGCGATGTCCAGGTCGATCGCGTCGTCGAGCTTGTCGAGGTTGATGGTCGGCGGGATCCGACGGTGTTGCAGCGCCAGCACGGTCGCGATCGACTCGAAGGCCCCGGCGGCGCCGAGCAGGTGTCCCGACATCGACTTGGTCCCGGTGACCACGATCGAGTCGGCGGCGTCCCCGAGAGCGGATCGGATCGCCAGCGCCTCGGCGACGTCGCCCTGCGGGGTCGATGTCGCGTGGGCGTTGATGTGGGCGACGTCGCTGGGTGCGAGGTCCGACTCGACGAGGGCCCGGCGCATCGCGAGGCTGGCGCCCTGGCCGCCCGGCTCCGGTTGGGCGATGTCGTGGCTGTCGGCGCTGATCCCGGCGCCGGCGACCTCGGCGTACACCCGGGCGCCGCGCGACTCGGCGTGCTCGGCCGACTCGATGACGAGCACCGCGGCGCCCTCGCCCAGGACGAAGCCGTCCCGGTCGACGTCCCACGGCCGCGAGGCGCGTTCGGGCTCGTCGTTGCGCTTGGACAGCGCCATCATCTGGCCGAAGGCCGCCATTGGTAGGGCGAGGACCGAGGCCTCGGTGCCGCCGACCACGACGATGTCGGCCCGGCCGAGCCGGATCATGTCGACGCCGAGGCTGATGCCCTCGTTGCCCGACGCGCAGGCCGAAACCGGCGTGTGCACCCCGGCCTTCGCGCCGAGCCGGAGCCCGACGTTGGCCGCGGGGGAGTTGGCCATCAGCATCGGCACCGCGAGCGGCGAGACCCGGCGGGGGCCCTTCTCGTTGAGCGCGTCGTAGTTGGCGAGGAGGGTCTGGACACCGCCGATGCCGGTGGCGATCGCGACGCCGAGCCGTTCGGTGTCGATCTCGGCGTCGGCGAGACCGGCGTCGGCCCAGGCCTCCAGGGACGCGACCATGGCGAACTGCGCGGCGCGATCCAGCCGGCGAGCCTTGACCCGCTCGAGGACCTCTGTGGGGTCGACGGCCGCCTGGCCGGCGATCTGGACCGGCAACTGCTCGGCCCAGTCCTGCTCGAGCCGGCTGATGCCGGGACGCCCGTCGAGCAGTGCCTGCCAGGTCGAGTCGACGTCACCGCCGAGCGGCGACGTCGTACCGAGGCCGGTGACCACGACTCGGGTCGGACTCATGCGTACCCTCTCTTCCTTCCGCGAAAGTTGTCAGCGCTGTGTCGCGCGGTGGCGTGGAACAGCGCTGACACGTGGTCAGGACTGGGCGCGTTCGATGTACGCGACCGCGTCGCCGACCGTCTTGAGGTTCTTGACCTCGTCGTCGGGGATCTTGACGTCGAACTTCTCCTCCGCGGCGACGACGACCTCCACCATCGACAGCGAGTCGACGTCGAGGTCGTCGGTGAAGGACTTGTCGAGCTGGACGTCGTCGGTCGGGATGCCGGCGACCTCGTTGACGATCTCGGCGAGATCGGTGCGAATCTCCTCGGTGGTGGCCATCGGTGTCTCGGTTCCTTTCGTCTGGTTCCGGTGCTGCTCGTGGGACTGTGTCGTGGTGGGGTCAGGGGACGGTGACGATCTGGGCGGCGTACGCCAGACCGGCACCGAAGGCGACGAGTAGCGCCTTGTCGCCGGAGCGGATGGTGCCCTCCTCGAGCATCCGCTCCATGGCGAGGGGGATCGACGCGGCCGACGTGTTGCCCTGGTCGGCGATGTCGCGCGCGATCGCGACGTTGTCGGGGAGCTTCAGGGTCCGGGCCATCGCGTCGGTGATGCGCATGTTGGCCTGGTGGGGGATGAAGGCGTCCAGATCGGCGGCGTCGAGTCCGGCCGCGTCCAACGCCTGCCGGCAGACCTTGGCCATCTCGAACGACGCCCAGCGGAACACCGGGTTGCCCTCCATCCGCAGGTGTGGCCACTCCGGCTTGTCGCTCTCGAAGACCTCGACCCAGTCCTCCTCCTGCCGGATCAGGTCGAACTTCGACCCGTCCGATCCCCAGACGACGGGGGAGATGCCAGGGCGCTCGGCCGGGCCGATCACGCTGGCGCCGGCGCCGTCGGCGAAGAGGAAGGCCGTCGACCGGTCGCCGAAGTCGGTCAGGTCGGTGAGCCGCTCGACGCCCACGACGAGGACGTACGTCGCCGTCCCGGACTTGACCATGTCGGACGCCAGGGCGACGCCGTAGCAATAGCCGGCGCAGGCCGCCGAGATGTCGAAGGCCGCCGCCGGAGTCGCCCCGAGCTCGTCAGCGATCTGGGTCGCGACCGCGGGGGTCTGCAGCATGTGCGAGACCGTGGCGACGATGACGCAGTCGATCTGCTCCGGGCGGACGTCGGCCCGCTGCAGCGCCTTCTCGGCGGCCGCGAGGGACATCATCGGCACCGTCTCGTCCGGCGCCGCGACCCGGCGGGTCTTGATGCCGGACCGGGTCTGGATCCACTCGTCGCTGGAGTCGATCCGCTCGATGATGTCGGCGTTGGGCACGACCTTGCGGGGCCGGTACCCAGCGACACTCAGCAGGGCGGTATGCGTCGCACCGGTCATGCCGTCGCCTCCGGGTGCAGTCGGACCAGCGGCTGGCCCGGGCCGACCGGATCGCCGTCGTCGACGAGCCACTCGACGACCGTGCCGCCGTGCGGGGCCACGACCGGGATCTCGTCGCGCAGGCTGTGCACCGCACCGACCTGCTGGCCGTTGGTGAGGACGTCGCCGGCGAACGCGTCGGCGTCGGCGTGGAACGTCCCCTTGGCCGGCGCGACCAGCAGCCGCCAGGTCGGCGCCGTGTCGAGCGGCGAGGCCGAGGCGTGCTTGTCGACGAACTCCCGGGCCGCGTCGAGCTGGTCCGGCGTCTTGAGGGCGAAGGTGTCGACGCCCTTCATCGCGCGGCGGGCGATCCCGGTCAGGGTGCCGGCGGGTGGCATCTCGAGCAGGCCGGTCACGCCGAGATCCGCCATGGTCTGCATGCACAGGTCCCACCGGACCGGGCTCGCGACCTGCGACACGATCCGACCCAGCACCTCGCGACCTTGATGGACGACCTGGCCGTCGCGGTTGGAGATCAGTCGGGTCCGCGCGTCGTGGGTCGAGACGGCCTGGGCCAGCGTGGCGAGCCGGTCGACGGCGGGCCGCATGTGCTCGGTGTGGAAGGCGCCGGCCACGGACAACGGCATCAGGCGGGCCTTGGCCGGCGAGTCGTCGGCGAGCGCCGCGAGCTGTTCGGTCGTCCCGGCGGCGACGACCTGGCCGGGACCGTTGTCGTTGGCCGCGGTCAGGCCGTGAGTGTCGAGCTTGGCGAGGACCTCGTCACGGTCGCCGCCGAGGACCGCGGTCATCGAGGTCGGCGTACGGCCGGCGGCCTCGGCCATCGCGGCGCCGCGCTCACGTACGAGAACCATCGCCTGCTCGGCCGAGATCACGCCGACACCGGCCGCCGCGGTGATCTCACCGACGCTGTGGCCGCTGGCGGCGCCGATCGTCGAGAACGCGTCGGCCGGGTGCGGGAACAACGCCAGGGCGGCGACCAGGCCGGACGAGACGAGCAGCGGCTGGGCGATCGCGGTGTCGCGAATGGTCTCCTGGTCGGCCTTCGTGCCGTAGTGGGCCAGGTCGATCCCGGCCACGACCGACAGCCAGTGCAAGCGCGCGGCGAACGTCGGGTCGTCCAGCCAGGGCTCGAGGAATCCGGGCGTCTGGGCGCCTTGGCCGGGGGCGACGATCACAAGCACCCGTCCAGACTGCCGGTCGGATCGGCTCCGTGTCGGGCTCCGAGCAGACGAAAGATGCCCGCCAGATTTGTAGGATTCCTACAATTGTCAGGCACGCCGAGAGTGTGCACTCCGCGTTCCGAGGTGGGCACGGAGCGAAGCGCCGTCAGTCCGACGACAGCAGCCGACCGAGCGTGATGCCGATCCGGAGCGTGTACGCGTCGCGCGGATCGGTCGGGGAGAGGCCGGTGAGCTGCTCGATCCGACGTAGCCGGTAGCGGACCGTGTTGGCGTGGACGAACAGGGCCCGGGCGGCGCCCTCGACCGAGCCGCCGGCCTCGACGTACGCGGTCGCCGTGTCGAGCAGGATCCGGTCGCTCGCCAGCAGCGGCTTGTAGACGTGGCTCACCAGCTGGTGCCGGGCGTGCCCGTCGCCGGACAGGGATCGCTCCGGCAGCAGGTCGTCGGCCGCGACCGGCCGCGGCGCCTGGGGCCAGCCCTTCGCGGCTCGCAGGCCGGCGATGACGGCTCGGGCCGAGACGTTCGCGCTCAGCAGGTCGTCGACCAACGGCCCGACGACGACGGGGCCGGGTCCGAAGTGCTCGACGATGGCCGCGGCCGCCTTGTCGCTGTCCTCGACGCCACCGAGGACGACGACGAGACGGTCGCCCTGGACCGCGCCGAGCACGTCGAGTCCGACCTGGCGCGCCGAGCGTCGGACGTCGTCGACGACGCGTTGCGGCCCGGTCTCGTCCCCGCGCAGATCTTCGGGCGCGTGCCCGACGATGACCGTGATCCGCGACGACGACTGCCACTCCAGGGCCGCGGCGCGGGATCGGACCGCCTCGTCGATCTCGCCGCGCAGCACCGAGTCGACCACCAGCGCCTCGAGACGGGCGTCCCAGGCCCCGCGCATCTCCGCCGCCCGGGCGTAGACCTCGGCGGCGGCGAAGGCCACCTCGCGGGAGAAGTGCAGGATCGCGGCCCGTACCTCGGCACCGTCCTCCGGCCCCATCAGCTCGTCGATCTGGGACTCGACCACCTCGATCGTGGTCCGAACCATCGACACCGTCTGCTGCAGGGTGACGACCCGTGCCAGCGCGGTCGGGGCGGTGCCGAAGACGTCGGCCCGCAGCGCCTTCGGCTCCGGACCGGACTCCCGGAACCAGTCGACGAACGACGCGATGCCGTTCTGCGCGACCATCCCGATCCACGCCCGGTCGCGCGCGGACAGCTCGCGAAACCACGGCAGGTCGCGGTCCATCCGGGCCACGGCAGCGGTCGCCAGGGGAGCCACCGCCTTGTTCAGCCGCCGCGCCAGGACGGCCCGGGATCGCGATGCCATGCCACCAGCGTAGGACTCGGGCGTACGGCGGGGGTGGCGGTGAGCCGCGGCTCAGGCCAGCAGGCTCGCGGCCAGCACGACCTCGGTGCCGGCGAGGCCGACCGACAGGTACACCGTGCGCTCGGTGTCGTCGGCCCGTCCGGGCGCGTCCCCGGCGACGACCGCACCGAGGCCGACGACCCGATCGGCGTGCGGTCCGACGCCCGCCAGGGCCGGCGGGTCGTACCCGGCGAGCTGCGCGGGGGAGTCCGTGACGATGAGCCCGGCGCCGTCCAGCAGGTCGGCCGCGAGCTCCGATCGCCCGACCTGCTTCGGGCCGACCGTCGTGACGTGGCAGCCGGGCGGCAGCCACCTGGCGTCGACGACGGGCTCCGGGCTGTTGGTCGCCAGGACGACGATCCGCGCTCCGTCGACGGCCTCGCGAGCGGACGCCGCCACGGTCACGCTCAGTCCGAGCTCGTCCGACGCCCGATCGGCGAAGGCCCGGCGCCGGCCCTCGTCGCGGCCGTAGACCCGCACCGACTCGAGTCGGCGCACCGCGGCCACCGCCCACAGCTGGGTCCACGCCTGCTGTCCGGTGCCGATCAGACCGAGCGTCGTGGCGTTCGGCGCCACCGCGTCGACGGCGACGCCGCCGAGGGCTCCGGTGCGTCGCCGACCCAGCTCCGCGCCCACGACGAGCCCTGCCAGCCGCCCGGTGGCGTCGTCGTACACGACCGTGAGCTGGTCGTCGCCGGCCCCGGACGAGTCGCGGTCGAAGGTGTCGTACGCCCGGAAGCCGTACCACCGCCCGCGCCAGCGTCCGGAGGTATAGAGCAGTCGGCCGTCGCCCAGGTCGACGGCCGTCCGCGCCGGCGCCACCAACTCGCCCCGATGCGCGGCCAACACCGCGTCGCGCATCGTCGCCACCGCTCGGTCGGCCGACAGTCGGCTGGCGACGTCGGTGTCGGTCAGGATCGGGACCACGGCCCCATCGTGGGACCTCAACCAAGGTCGAGGTCAAGGCCGTGCCGGACGCGTCGGAGTCGTGCGAGGATCGCGACGTGGATCCGGTCGCTGCCCTGAAACGCATCGCCTACCTGCTCGAACGCTCGCGCGCCGACACCCATCGGGTACGCGCCTACCGTCGGGCCGCCTGGACGTTGGACAAGCTGAGTCCGGACGAGGTGGCCACCCGAGACCGCCTCGGGACGCTCACCGAGCTGTCCGGGGTCGGCGCGAAGACCGCCGGCATCGCCCACGAGGCTCTGAGCGGCGCGATCCCGACGTACCTCGCCAAGCTCGAGGAGGAGGCGACCGAGCCGCTCGCCGCCGGCGGCGAGGCATTGCGTCAGCTGATCCGCGGCGATCTCCACACCCACTCGGACTGGTCCGACGGCGGCAGCCCGATCGACGAGATGGCCGAGGCCGCCCGCGACTTCGGCCACGACTACCTGGTGCTCACCGACCACTCGCCCCGGCTGCAGGTCGCCAACGGGTTGACGCCCGAGCGGTTGCGCAAGCAGCTCGACGTGGTCCGCGAGCTCAACGAGCGCCTGGCGCCGTTTCGCATCCTGACCGGCATCGAGGTGGACATCCTGGAGGACGGCACCCTCGACCAGGAGCCCGACCTGCTCGACGAGCTCGACATCGTCGTCGCCAGCGTGCACTCCAAGCTGCGTTCGGAGCGGCTGGTGATGACGCAGCGGATGGTGACGGCCGTCCGACATCCGCGGGTCGACGTGCTCGGGCACTGCACCGGCCGGCTGATCACGGGCAACCGCGGCACCCGGCCGCCCTCGCAGTTCGACCCGATCGCCGTCTTCGACGCCTGTCGCGAGTCGGGAACGGCCGTCGAGATCAACTCCCGACCGGAGCGGCGGGACCCGCCCGGCGACCTGATCGACCTGGCACTGGAGCGCGGCTGCCTGTTCTCGATCGACACCGACGCCCACGCGCCGGGGCAGCTGGAGTTCCTCGACCACGGCACCGCCCGGGCCGTCGAGCACGACGTGCCGCCGGAGCGGGTCGTCAACACCAAGACCGCCGACGAGCTGCTCGCCTGGTCGGCCGCCCGGCGGAAGGGCTGAGCGATGGCGACCAGGTGGACGCTGACCATCGACTGTGCGGAGCCGGCGAAGGTCGCGGCGTTCTGGGCGCTGGCGCTGGGCTACGTCGAGCGGCCGCCTCCGGAGGGCTACGACAGCTGGGAGGCGTGGCTCGGCGAGCAGGGCGTCCCCGAGGAGGAGTGGGACGACGGCGCGTACCTCCTCGACCCCGACGGGGGCGCGCCGAGCCTGTCGTTCCTCCGCGTCCCGGAGCCGAAGACGGTGAAGAACCGCGTCCATCTCGACGTGCAGATCGGCGGTGGTCGGCAGACGCCGTGGGAGCAGCGCTGGCCGCGCGTGCTCGAGGAGAAGGAGCGCCTGGTCGCCGCCGGCGCCACCGTCGTCGGCGAGGCGCTGTCCGCGGACGGTCGGCCCGACCACCTCGTGATGGCCGACCCGGAGGGCAACGAGTTCTGCCTGCTCTGAGCGGAGTTTTCGGCGAGTACGGCTGGCTCAGCCGACGAGGTCCCGCTTCGGGCGTACGACACAGAACTCGTTGCCCTCCGGGTCCGCGAGCACCGTCCACGACTCGGTGCCGGACTGCCCGATGTCCACGCGGCGCGCTCCGAGGGCGAGGATCCGGTCGATCTCGGCCTCGCGATCGTCGGCGCCGGGGTTGAGGTCGACGTGGATGCGGTTCTTGCCGGCCTTCCGATCGGTGACGGGCATGAAGCACATGCCGACCGGCGCGTCGAGGTCGGGCCCGATCACGACCTCGCGTTCGCGTTCGGACAGGATCTTCCAGCCCAGGACGGCGGCCCAGAAACGCGCCAGCATCGGCAGGTCATGAGTGTCGACGACGATGTGATGGAGAGCGACGGGCATCGGTCCAGTATCGCCGTTCGCCGCGTGTGACGCTTCAGCGGTGGCGTCGCCGCTTCGAACGTAGAAACGTCACGCTCAGAGGGAGGCGATCTCGCGGTCTGCGATGCTTCGTACGAAGCCACGATCGTGAGGAACGGTGATGACCTCTCCCAGCCCTGGTTACTCGATCACGATGCGGGTCGAAGCTCCCGCGTCCACCACGGCGACCTCCGAGCTCACGGCCGCGATCAGCAAGGCCGGCGGCGTCCTGACCGCGCTGGACGTCGCAGAGTCGCTCGCCGACCGGCTCGTCGTCGACATCAGCTGCGACACCGTCGACGCCGAGCACGCCGACGGGATCACCGCCGCGCTGCGAGAGGTCGCCGGCGTCGACGTCCGCAAGGTCAGCGACCGGACCTTCCTGATGCATCTCGGCGGGAAGCTGGAGGTCAACCCGAAGGTGCCGCTGAAGCATCGCGACGACTTGTCGCGTGCCTACACGCCGGGTGTCGCGCGGGTGTCGATGGCGATCGCGAAGAATCCCGACGACGCTCGGCGGCTCACGATCAAGCGCAACACGGTCGCGGTGGTCACCGACGGATCAGCGGTGCTCGGCCTCGGCAACATCGGGCCGGAGGCGGCGCTGCCGGTGATGGAGGGCAAGGCCGCGCTGTTCAAGCAGTTCGCCGGCGTCGACGCCTGGCCGGTGTGCCTCGACACCCAGGACCCGGACCGGATCGTCGAGATCGTGCAGGCGATCGCGCCCGTGTACGGCGGCGTCAACCTCGAGGACATCGCGGCGCCGCGCTGCTTCGAGATCGAGCACCGGCTGCGCGAGCTGCTCGACATCCCGGTGTTCCACGACGACCAGCACGGCACGGCGATCGTCGTCCTCGCCGCCCTGACCAACGCACTCCGCGTGGTGGACAAGGAGTTGGCGGACGTACGGATCGTCATCAGCGGGGTCGGTGCCGCGGGGCACGCGGTGATCCGGCTCTTGCACGCGCAGGGAGCCGGCGACATCATCGCCTGCGGTCGCAACGGCGCCGTGCACGCCGGCCAGGACGTCGGCGACGAGTTCCGCCGTTGGATCGCGGACAACACCAACCGGGAGCGACGCACCGGGTCGCTGAGCGAGGTGCTGCCGGGCGCCGACGTCTTCATCGGGGTGTCAGCCCCGGATCTGCTGACCGGCGACGACATCGCGACGATGGCCGACGACGCGATCGTCTTCGCGCTCGCCAATCCGGACCCCGAGGTCGACCCGTACGCGGCGCGCCAGCACGCGGCCGTCGTCGCGACCGGACGGTCGGACTTCCCCAACCAGATCAACAACGTGCTGGCGTTCCCCGGCTACTTCCGGGGCATGCTCGACGCGCACGCGCACGAGATCACCGACGGCAGCATGCTGGTGGCGGCCACCGCGATCGCCGACGCCGTCGCGCCCGATCGGCTCAACCCGAGCTACATCGTCCCGAGCGTCTTCGACTCCGCGGTGGCCCCGGCGGTAGCCGACGCCGTCCGCCGCGAGGTCGCCGAGCGCGAGCACTGAGCTCTCCTCCACGGCGAAGGATGCCCGGCCGTCGGTGGTGCGCGGCACTATCGACGCATGACTCACGATCGCCGCATCGCCGTCCTGGACGCTCCGACCAACCTCGGGCTGCGACCACCACGCCCGGGCGCCGAGCCGGGTGTCCGCGGGCTGGCGTCCGCCTTGCGCGGTCACGACCTGGTACGCCGGCTGGCCGCGCACGATGCCGGTGCCCTGTCGGTGCCCGCCTACGGCGACGTCGCGGACCAGGCGACCGGGTTCCGCAACGGTCCCGCGATCGGCGCGTTCACCCAGACGCTGGCGAACGGCGTCGGCGAGCTGCTCGACGCCGGTGACTTTCCGGTCGTCCTCGGCGGCGACTGCAGCATCGTCCTCGGCGCCGCGTTGGCCCTCCGCCGGCGGGGCGCCGCCGCACTCGCGGCCGTCGACGGCCACGACGACTACTCGCTCCCGCGCGACGTCGACGCCTATCGCGGTCGGTTCGCCGCGGCCGGGCTGGACCTGTGGCTGGTCACCGGACACGGTTCGCCGGCGCTGAGCGACATCGACGGCCTCGGGCCCTACGTCGCGGAGTCCCACGTCGTCCAGATCGGCATGATGCGCGAGGAGGGCGACGATCGGTACTACGCCACCGAGGTGTTCGACGACGGCGGGATCGAGCGCCATCGGGCCGACGACATCCGGCGCGCCGGCGGGCCCGCGACGGGTCGGGCCGCCCGGACGTACCTCGAAGCCACCGACGCGAAGGCCTTCTGGGTGCACCTCGACGTCGACGTACTTCACCAGCGGTACATGCCGGCCGTCGACTCACCCAACCCGTTCGGCATCACGCCGGACGAGCTCTCCGCCATCCTCGCGGAGCTTCTGGCAAGCCCCGAGTGCGCCGGCCTCGACGTCGCCATCTACGACCCAGAGCTCGACCCCGACGGCACCGCCGCCAACCTCCTCACCAACCTCCTCATCGACGTCCTCACCACCCCCGACCGCTGATCTGAGCGGCGGGGTGGACGTCCCCACCACCGACGCCTGAGCCTCGGCTGGGAACGACGCATGACGGCCTCAACCGGGCACGCAGGGGTTGCGCAGGTGTTCCGCGCGCCCGTGGATGGGCCTGGCCGCCGAAGCGAGGAACGAGCGAGGCTGGTTGGGCGCGCGGAACAGCTGCGCAACCCCGGCCAGACCGAACCCCGACGTCAGGCGTCCGCCCCCTCCTGAGGCACCCCGGCGACGGCGGTGGGGTCGTCGACCCCGAACCGCTCGAACGCCTCCGCCACCACCTTCGGCTCCACGTCGCGTCGTCTCGCCAGTGCCGCGAGGGCCGCGACGACGATCGACTCGGCGTCGATCTGGAAGTGCCGCCGGGCCGCGGCGCGGGTGTCGGCGAAGCCGAAGCCGTCGGCGCCGAGGGACTGCCACTCGCCGGGCACCCAGCGGGCGATCTGGTCCGGCACGGCCCGCATGTAGTCGCTGACCCCGAGGACCGGCCCGGCCGCCTTGGCGAGCCGCTGCGTCACGTAGGGGATCGCCGGCTCGTCGGACGGCCGGTTGAGGTTGCGCTTCTCGACGGTGACGGCCTCGCGCGCCAGTTCGTTCCACGACGTGACCGACCAGACGTCGGCGGCCACGCCGTACTCCTGCGCGAGCAGCTCCTGCGCCCGCAGCGCCCACGGCATCGCCACGCCGGAGGCGAGCAGCTGCAGCCGCGGCGCCTTCCGGCGGACGTCGGTGGCCGGCTGGTAGCGGTACATGCCGCGCAGCAGTCCGTCGACGTCGAGGTCGTCGGGCTCGGGCGGCTGGACGATCGGCTCGTTGTAGACCGTGAGGTAGTAGAAGACGTTCTCACCGTGCGGGTGCTCGTCGGTCGAGCCGTACATCCGCTCGAGACCGGCGCGGACGATGTGGGCGGTCTCGTACGCCCAGGCCGGGTCGTAGTAGACGGCGGCCGGGTTGGTCGCGGCGAGCAGCGGCGAGTGCCCGTCGGCGTGCTGCAGTCCCTCACCGGTCAGCGTGGTGCGGCCGGCGGTGGCACCGATGAGGAAGCCGCGTCCGAGCTGGTCGGCCATCGACCAGATGGAGTCGCCGGTGCGCTGGAAGCCGAACATCGAGTAGAAGATGTAGAACGGGATCATCGGCTCGCCGTGTGTGGCGTACGACGTGCCGGCCGCGATCGTCGACGCCATCGCGCCGGCCTCGCTGATGCCCTCGTGCAGCATCTGTCCCTGTTCGGACTCCTTGTAGGCCAGCAGCAGCTTGCGGTCGACGCCTTCGTACGTCTGGCCGTGCGGGCTGTAGACCTTCGCCGTCGGGAACATCGAGTCCATGCCGAACGTGCGGTACTCGTCCGGCGCGATCGGCACGATGCGGGGCCCGATGTCGGGGTCCTTCATGAGGTCGCGGAGCAGTCGGACGAAGGCCATCGTCGTGGCGACCGCCTGCTTGCCGGACCCGGCGGCCATCTCGGAGTAGACCGGGTCGCCGGGCAGCTTCAGCGGCTGCGGGTCGACCCGGCGCTGGGGGAGCGGGCCACCGAGCTGGCGCCGCCGCTCCAACATGTACTGGATCTCCTCGTCGTCCTCGCCCGGGTGGTAGAACGGCGCGATCTCGGCCTCTTCGATCGCCTGGTCGGTGATCGGGAGGTACAGCCGGTCCCGGAACCGCTTCAGGTCGTCGTTGGTCAGCTTCTTCATCTGGTGGGTGGCATTGCGACCTTCGAGGGCGTCGATCGTCCAGCCCTTGATGGTCTTGGCCAGGATCACCGTGGGCTGCCCGACGTGCTCGGTCGCGGCCTTGAACGCGGCGTACACCTTCCGGTAGTCATGGCCACCGCGCGGCAGCTTGCGCAGCTGATCGTGGGTCAGATCCTCGACCATCTTGCGCAGCCGCGGGTCGCCGCCGAAGAAGTGCTCACGGATGTAGTCGCCGGTCTCGACCGAGTACGTCTGGAACTGCCCGTCCGGCATCCGGTTCATCTGGTTGACGAGCACGCCGTCGACGTCGCGGGCGAGCAGCTCGTCCCACTCGCGGCCCCAGATCACCTTGATGACGTTCCAACCGGCGCCGCGGAAGTACGACTCCAGCTCCTGGATGATCTTGCCGTTGCCGCGTACCGGGCCGTCGAGCTGCTGCAGGTTGCAGTTGATGACGAACGTGAGGTTGTCGAGCTCCTCCCGGGCCGCGACACCGATGGCGCCGAGCGACTCCGGCTCGCCCATCTCTCCGTCGCCGAGGAACGCCCAGACCTGTTGTTGGCTGGTGTCCTTGATGCCCCGGTTGTGGAGGTAGCGATTGAACCGCGCCTGGTAGATCGAGTTGATCGCGGTCAGCCCCATCGACACCGTGGGGAACTCCCAGAAGTCCGGCATCAGGCGTGGGTGTGGGTACGACGCGAGGCCGTTGCCGAACCCGTGCGAGACCTCCTGCCGGAAGTTGGCCAGCTGATCCTCGGTCAGCCGACCCTCGAGGTACGCCCGGGCGTAGATGCCCGGCGACGCGTGGCCCTGGATGAACACCTGGTCGCCGCCGCCGGGATGGTCCTTGCCCCGGAAGAAGTGGTTGAAGCCGACCTCGTACAGGCTGGCCGCCGACTGGTAGGTCGCGATGTGGCCGCCGACGCCGAGTCCCTCGCGGTTGGCCCGCGACACCATGACGGCAGCGTTCCACCGGATGTACGCCCGGATCCGACGCTCGATGTGCTCGTCGCCGGGGAACCAGGGCTCCCGCTCCGGCGGGATCGTGTTGATGTAGTCGGTGCTGCGCAGCGCCGGGACGCCGACGTTTCGCTCGCGGGATCGTTCGAGGAGCTTGAGCATGACGTAGCGCGCTCGGTCGCGGCCGCGCTCGTCGAGCAGCGCGTCCAGCGACTCGACCCACTCCTGGGTCTCGTCCGGGTCGATGTCGGGCAGCTGGGTGGGCAGGCCCTCGTGGATGACCGGAGGCGGATCGGGGCGGCCGGTGGCCCCGCCGGACGTCGACGTTGTCATGCCTTCATCCTGACACCCTCGGCGTCTATCCCACAGCGGGCCGCGACGTGTGCGGTCCCGGCGGCCTGGGCACAGATCCTCACGTCAGGGCCGGTGTGGACGGAGTGGGAGCGGCCGGGCACCCGACCCACTAAGGTGTCGGGCACGAGTCGGGCCAGGTGCCGGCTGGACAACCGAGGAGGACGCACACGTGACGGCGACCGGGGACGGCGCGGGACTGCGGAGCGCAGCCGAACGGCTGGGCTTCCGCGCCGAGATGGTGGTGCAGGAGCTCGGGTGGGACGACGACGTTGACGACGAGCTGCGGGGCGCCATCGAGGCCGTCACGGGCTCGGAGCTGGTCGACGGGGAGTACGGCAACGTGGTCGACGCGGTCGTGCTGTGGTGGCGCGAGGACGACGGCGATCTCGTCGACGCCCTCGTCGATGCGCTGACCGATCTCGCCGACGGCGGATCGATCTGGCTCCTGACTCCGAAGGTCGGTCGCGACGGGCACGTCGACCCGACCGACGTCGCCGAGGCCGCTCCGATCGCCGGGGTCGCCGTGACGACCACCCAGTCGGCCGGAAACTCGTGGTCGGCCACCAAGCTCGTGAAGCCGAAGTCCGGTCGCGGCCGGCGCTGACGGCACGCGTGCGACGGCGACAGCGACCGTCCGGGTGAGTGCGATGCAGCCCGCGGCGCGCGTTTCGGTTCTGGCGAGAAGTCTCTGGGCGCTCGGGCATACCGGCATCATCCGTCCGTATCGCCCAGACCGGATCGTCCGGATGACGCGATCGCTGCTGCGGTGGGGGACCGGTCCCGCCGGCGGCTATGTCGCGCTGGCCGACCGGATGCCGGACGCCGTCGGGCTGGTCGACGAGCTCGGCTCCACGACCTTCGGCGAGACCCATCGGCGGTCCAACGCCATCGCGCGTGGCCTGGCCGACCTCGGCGTACGGGAAGGCGACGGGGTCGCGGTGCTGTGCCGCAACCATCGGTGGTTCGTCGAGGCCAGCGTCGGCGTCGCCAAGCTCGGTGCTGACGTGCTCTATCTGAACACCGCGTTCGGCGGCGGCCAGGTCGTCGAGGTGCTGGAGCGGGAGCGTCCCCGGGTCGTGATCCACGACGTCGAGTTCGAGACCCTGCTGGAGGGGACCGCGGCCGAGCGGCTGGTCGCGTGGTCGGGCGAGTCGTCGACCGGCGACCGACCGACGCTCGCCGACCTGATCGCCCGTTCCAGCGACGCCGATCTCCCGGCGCCGGAGCGGGAGTCCCACACCGTGATCCTGACCTCTGGGACGACCGGGCCTCCGAAGGGCGCCAGCCGCGGCTCGGGAACGCTGGAGGCGGCCGCGGCGCTCGTCTCGCGGCTGCCGCTGCGGCACGGCTGGAGGGTGCATGTGGCGGCGCCGATGTTCCACACCTGGGGATGGGCGCATCTCAACCTCGGCATGCTGCTCGGATCCGCGCTGGTGCTGCGGCGGCGGTTCGAGCCCGAAGGGTTCCTCGCCGCTGTGTCGGAGCAGCGGTGCGAGGCGGCGGTCGTGATCCCGATCATGCTGCAGCGGGTTCTCGAGTTGCCCGAGTCGGTGCGCCGTCGATATGACCTGTCCTCGCTTCGCGTCGTGGTCGCGAGTGGGTCGACGTTGCCGGGTGACCTGGCCACGCGGTGGATGGATGCCTTCGGCGATCACCTGTACAACGTCTACGGCTCGACCGAGTGCGCCTGGGCCACGATCGCGTCGCCGGTCGACCTGCGCCAGGCGCCGGGAACTGCCGGCCGGCCGCCACTCGGCACGCGGGTCGAGCTGTTCGACGACAGCGGCCGGCCGGTGTCCGCCGGTGTCGGCCGCATCTTCGTCGGGAACACGGCGCTGTTCGAGGGCTACACCGCCGGTGACGAGAAGGAGACGATCGACGGCCTGATGGCCACCGGCGACGTCGGCCGCATCGAGGACGGCCTGCTGTTCGTCGAGGGTCGCGACGACGACATGATCGTGTCCGGCGGCGAGAACGTCTATCCCCAGGAGGTCGAGGACTGTCTGGTCCGACACCCGGGCATCGCAGACGCCGCCGCGATCGGCGTGCCCGACGACGACTTCGGCCAGCGGCTACGGGCGTTCGTCGTCGTCCGGGACGGTGTCGAGCTGACCGAGGACGACGTTCGCGACCACGTCAAGGCGCATCTCGCGCGGTTCAAGGTGCCACGTGACGTCTGGTTCTGCGACGAGCTGCCGCGCAACGCCACCGGCAAGGTGTTGAAACGGGAGCTGGCCACCTGGGACGGCCCGCCCGCGGCGTGAGTCGCCCGCTACACGTGCGACAGTGCCTCGGCCAGCACCGACCGGAGCATCCGCTCCATCTCGTCGAAGTGCTCCTGCGTGCAGATCAGCGGGGGCGCCAGCTGCACGACGGAGTCGCCGCGGTCGTCGGCGCGGCAGTAGAGACCCGCGTCGTACAGCGCGGTGGGAAGGTAGCCGCGCAGCAGCCGCTCCCGCTCCTCGGTGTCGAAGGTCGCTCGGGTCGACTGGTCCTTGACGAGCTCGATCGACCAGAAGAAGCCGGCGCCGCGGACGTCGCCGACGATCGGCAGGTCGCGCAATCGGTCGAGCGCAGCGCGGAAGCCGTCCTCCGAGGCCCGCACGTGGTCGTTGAGCCGCTCCCGCTCGAAGATGTCGAGATTCGCCATCGCCACCGCGGCCGAGACCGGATGCCCGCCGAAGGTGTAGCCGTTGGAGAACATCGCCCGCCCGGACCGGAACGGCTCGAACAGTCGGTCCGAGGCGATCATCGCGCCGAGCGGCGAGTACCCGGAGGTCAGGCCCTTGGCGCAGGTGATGACGTCGGGCTCGTAGCCGTACCGTCGGGCGCCGAACGTCTCACCGAGCCGTCCGAAGGCGCAGATCACCTCGTCGGACACGAGCAGCACGTCGTACTCGTCGCAGATCTCCCGCACCCGCGTGAAGTAGCCGGGTGGCGGCGGGATCGAGCCGCCGGCGTTCTGCACCGGCTCCAGGAACACCGCCGCCACGGTCTCCGGACCCTCGGTCTCGATGGCCTCGGCGATCCGGTCCGCGGCCCAGGTGCCGAAGGCCTCGGGGTCGTCCCGATGGACCGGCGCCCGGTAGAGGTTGGTGTTGGGCACCTGCGTCGTGCTGGGCACGAGCGGCTCGAACGGCGCCTTCATCATCGGCACGCCGGTGATCGACAGCGCGCCGTGCGGCGTGCCGTGGTAGGCGACCGCCCGGCTGATCACCTTGTGCTTGCTGGGCCTGCCGGTCAGCTTGAAGTACTGCTTGGCGAGTTTCCACGCGGTCTCGACGGCCTCGCCGCCGCCGCTGGTGAAGAAGATTCGGTTCAGGTCGCCGGGCGCGTACGACGCGAGCCGCTCGGCCAGCTCGATCGCCGTGGGATGCGCGTAGCCCCAGATCGGGAAGTACGCGAGCTCCGACGACTGCTTCGCGGCGGCGTCGGCCAGCTCGGTCCGGCCGTGGCCCACCTGCACCGTGAACAGTCCCGACAGGGCGTCGAGCAGCCGCCGGCCGTGGACGTCGTAGACGTACGGACCGTCGCCGCGGACGATCGTCGGCACCGGCGCCTGCTCGAACGGCGCGTGCCGGGTGAAGTGCATCCACAGGTGTCGCTTGGCGGCGGCCTGCAGCCGATCGGGGTCCGGGGCGCTCATGTCGGCGGTCATGCTCCGCATTCTGCCTGCCGGCCCCGCGTGGTGGGACAGAGTGTTGGTGCCACATCGCACCAACTCCTCGGCGGACCTGCAGTTTCGCGCCAACACTCGCCGGCTCCGACGGATGGGCGGGCAACCGGAGTGGCGAGCCAGGTGGTCATCAGTTTGTGACCGTTATCAGCCAGACTGTGGCTGTGCCCCGCCAAGGACGACCGTCGGCCGCCGCCGCGGCCCGTCCGTCGTCGTCCGATGCCCGGACGGCGGCCTTCGAGGAGTTCGTCGTGGCGCGGTCGGAGCGGTTGCTGCGCACGGCGTACCTGCTGACCCGCGATCACGCCCTGGCCGAGGACCTGCTGCAGACGGCGCTGGCGAAGGCGTGGTCGTCGTGGCACCGGATCGAGGCCGACCCCGAGTCGTACGTACGCCGGATCCTCGTCAACACGTTCTCGACGTGGTGGCGTCGCCGCTGGAACGGTGAGCTGCCGACCGAGGAGCTGCCCGAGCCGTCGGCGAGCGACCCCCACCACGGCGGCCACGACATGGCACTCAGCACCGACCTGTGGGACGCCGTGGGCCGGCTGCCGAAGCGCCAGCGGGCGGTGGTGGTGCTGCGCTTCTACGAGGACCTGTCGGAGTCGGCGACCGCCGAGGCGCTCGGGGTGTCGCCCGGCACGATCAAGAGCCAGACCGCCAAGGCGCTGGCCAAGCTGCGGATCGACCCGTCCGTCCTGGAAGGCCACCAGGCCGGCACGGGCAGCGGGGAGGAGGCGCGATGAACCTCGACGACCTCCGCCGCGAGCTTCGGACCCGGGCCGCCGAGCCCGGTCCGACGTCGATGCCCGACCGGCTGGCCGGCGTGCAGACCAAGGTACGAGCGGCCCGGCGGCGCAAGGCGGCGGCGTCCGGCGTCGCGGTGCTCGCGTCGGTCTCGGTGCTCGGGCTCGCCTTCGCTCAGGTCTGGGACGGTGACCGCGCCGAGGTCGCCGAGACCGAGTTCGTGCCGCTGCCGGACCGGCTGCACGGCGACCTGCTGATCCACGAGCAGTACAACGATCCCGGCGAGAGCGAGCTGAGCTGGGACGTCACGCTGAACGACGACCTGAGGGTCGTGCCGCACATGACCTGCCAGCTGCCAGGCGACGCCGTCCTTCCGCAGGGGGACCGACCGGTCCTGCTGAAGTGGGGCGTCGGCGGGACCTCGACCTTCGGCTCGCAGTGCGGCGCGGACGCGGTGTCGGTGCTGCAACCCGAGGGACCGGTGACCCGAGCCGAGTGGCGAAGGCTCGGCGTCCGGCCCGACAAGCCGTTCGAGATCGAGATGTGGCTCGAGCAGGGCGCCGATCGCATCGAGGTCGACGGTGCGCGGTTCGGAATCGGCCTCTACGACAAGATCGGCGATCGCGAGCACCGCAGCGGCGTCGAGCTCCCCGTGATCGTCGACCTGGGCGACGACAGCTACCGGCTCGACCGCGACAGGTTCGAGACGCTCCCGCTCAGCGAGGACCAGCGCCGACTGGAGCTGAGGATCCCCGCGTCGGACACGCCGATCGCGGTGGCGTACGGCTGGCAGTCCAACACCCAGGCCGCCTCCTGCGAGCTGTTCCGCGACGGTGAGCCGTTCCGCTCCTGCTACGGCGGCCCGATCGAAGGCCCGGAGGTCATCGACAGCGACGAGGCGCAGACGCTGACCATCAAGGCCGACGGCTCGTCGGTCGAGGGCGCCCTGGTCCTCGCGGTCTACGAGCTCGACGACTGACGCCGCGGCCCACGCGTCGGTGCGTCCATTGGGCTGAGCGGAGCAGGGCCAGCCAGAGATGGACCCGGTCCTTCGTGCTGCTCAGCGAGCGGTCGGTGAGCGTCTCGATCTGCGCCGATCGGTAGCGCACCGTGTTGCGAAGGTGCGCAACGTCTCGGTCAGCTGGCCGTCGCTCGCGGCGTCCGCCTCGAGCGTCCCGCGGCCGAGCTCCTGTACGTGAGCAACCGGTGGATCCGGCCGCCGGCGGCGATGCCGATCGAGCCCGCTAGGCGAGCTCGTCGAGGCCGGACCGGATCCGGTCGGCCAGCTCCACCACCTGGTCGTCGGTCATGACGAAGGCCGGCGAGATCTGGATCGCGCCGGCGCCGACCGCCCGGGTCGAGACGCCGTGCTCGCGCAGGATCTTGACCAGCGTCAGCACGCGAGTCGGATCGGCGAGCTGGACCGCGGCCAACGCGCCGGTGCCGCTTCGGACCTCGGCGACCGCCGGATGCTCGGCCAGCGGCGACATCGACGCGGCGATCGACTTCTCCAGCCGGGCCGCCCCGTCGAGCAGGGACTCCCGCTCGACGATGTCGAGGTTGGCCAGCGCGACCGCGGCCGCGGCGGCGTGACCGGAGTAGGTGTAGCCGTGTCGCCACCACACACCCGCGTCGCGGACGAAGAACGGCTCAGCGACCCGCGGCGCCACGAAGACCGCTCCCATCGGCAGGTAGCCGGAGGTGAGACCCTTGGCGGTCGTCACCAGGTCGGGCTCGAGGTCGTACCGGCCGCTCGCGAACCAGCTGCCACCGATCCGGCCGAACCCGGTGACGACCTCGTCGGCGACGAACAGGATGTCGTGCTCGCGACACAGCTGGCGGACAGCGGCGAGGTAGCCGTCCGGCGGCGGATAGACCCCGCCGGCGCCGATCACCGGCTCGCAGAAGAACGCCGCGATCCGATCGGCGCCGATCCGCTCGACGGCCCGACCCAGGTCGTCGGCGGCGTCCCAGGCCACCGTGGCGGCGTCGGCCATCAGCTCGCCGTGGCCCTCCCGGTTGCCGGGGATCCCGGCCAGCGCCGTACCTGCGACGTGCATGCCGTGGTAGGCCTTCTCCCGTCCGATGACGACGGTGCGGTCGGGACGGCCGACCTGATGCCAGTAGCGGCGGGCGAGCTTGGCCGCGGTCTCGACCGAGTCGGAGCCGCCCGAGGTCAGGAAGATCCGGCTGTCCGGCACCGGAGCGAGCTCGGCGAGGCGCTCGGCGAGCCGGACCGTCGTGTCGATCGCGACGTCGCCGAAGGTGGAGTACGCCGCGATCCGCCGGATCTGGTCGGCCGCCGCCTCGGCGAGCTCCGACCGGCCGTGCCCCACGTTGGTGAACCAGAGGCCCGCCGTCGCGTCCAGGTAGCGGCGTCCGGAGGCGTCCCACACGTGCACGCCCTCGCCACGGGTCAGCACGAACTCGCCGTCGCGCTCCACCGCACCCATGTCGGAGAACGGATGCCACAGCGCGCCCATCGAAGACTCCTATCCGACCGATGCCATCGCCCCGTCGAGCACATCCAGCGCCTCGGTCAGGAGCGCCGGCGGCGTGACCAACGGGGGCAGGAAGCGCAGCACGTTACCGAACGTCCCGCAGGTGAGGGTGAGGACGCCCTCGGCGTGACAGGCGGCGCTCACGGCGGCGGCGGTCGCGGGCGCCGGCGTCGGGGTGCCGGCCTCGACGAACTCGAGGGCGAGCATCGCGCCGCGGCCGCGTACGTCGCCGATCGTCGGATGCTTCTCGGCGAGGTTCTGCAGCCGGGGCAGCATGATCGCCTCGATCCGGCGGGCCGCCCCGACCAGGTCCAGCTCCCGCATGGTGTCGATCGCGCCGAGCGCCGCCGCGCAGGCGACCGGGTTGCCGCCGTACGTGCCGCCGAGGCCACCGGGGTGGACGGCGTCCATGATCTCGGCCCGCCCGGTGACCGCGGCGAGTGGCAGGCCACCGGCCATCCCCTTCGCGGTCGTGACGAGGTCGGGCACCACCTGCTCGTGCTCGACGGCGAACCAGTCCCCGGTGCGGCAGAACCCGGTCTGGATCTCGTCGGCGACAAGGACGATCCCGCGGTCGGCGCACCAGGCGGCGATCGTCGGCAGGAAGCCGGGAGCGGGGACGACGAAGCCGCCCTCGCCCTGGATCGGCTCCACCACCACGCAGGCCAGGTTGCCCGATCCGACCTGCGACTCGAGCACGCCGATCGCGCGCTCGGCGGCCTGCTCGCCGCTGATCGGCGCCGGCTCGCGGAAGGGGTACGACATCGGCGCCCGGTACACCTCGCCGGCGAACGGGCCGAACCCGTGCTTGTACGGCAGGTTCTTCGCCGTCATCGCCATGGTCAGGTTGGTCCGGCCGTGGTACGCGTGGTCGAAGACCGCCACCGCGCTTCGTCCGGTCGCCGCGCGGGCGATCTTGACGGCGTTCTCGACCGCCTCGGCGCCGGAGTTGAACAGCGCCGACTTCTTGGCATGGGACCCGGGCGTGAGCTCGGCGAGCTGCTCGCATACCTCCACGTACCCCGTGTACGGCGCCACCATGAAGCAGGTGTGGGTGAAGGCCGCCACCTGTTCGGTCACCCGGCGGACCACCTCCGGCGCCGCGTTGCCGACGGACGTCACGGCGATGCCGGACGACAGGTCGATCAGCTGGTTGCCGTCGACGTCGACGAGGACGCCGCCGCCTGCCGCCGTCACGAACACCGGCAGCACCGTGCCGACGCCGGAGGCCACCGCCTGCTGGCGACGCGCCAGCAGCTCCTGCGATCGAGGGCCGGGGATGGACGTCTGGAGCCGACGATGCTGCGGCACCGCGAAACCGTCGGGCGAGTGAGCGGACATATCGACACGCTAAGCCCGGACGGCCGCCGTGCGCAGAGGCGAAAGGCCACATCTGGACGCGGTCGTTGTGCGTCGTGGACAAGTGTCAGCTCGCCGGCGGCGGCCGCTCGACGCTCCCTTCGGAGACCCCTAGCGGAACGCGTCGTGACCGGTGAGGGCCTGACCGACGACCAGCAGATGCACCTCCGACGTGCCCTCGTACGTCAGGACCGACTCCAGGTTGTTGGCATGACGCATCGGCGCGTACTCCAGGCTGATCCCGTTGCCGCCGAGGATGGTGCGGCACTCCCGGGCGATCGCCAGCGCCTCGCGGACGTTGTTGAGCTTGCCGACGCTGACCTGCGCGGGCCGCAGCGTCCCGGCGTCCTTGAGGCGACCGAGATGCAGCGCGAGCAGCATGCCCTTGCCCAGCTCGAGCGTCATGTCGGTGAGCTTCTCCTGCGTGAGCTGGTACGCCGCCACCGGGCGACCGAAGACCGTCCGGGTGCCGGCGTACGAGAGCGCCGCTTCCAAGCTGTCCCGGGCCGCGCCGAGCGCGCCGAACACGATGCCGAACCGGGCCTCGTTCAGGCACGACAGCGGCCCGGACAGCCCGTGGGCCTCCGGCAGCATCGCGTCGGCCGGCAGCCGGACGCCGTCCAGCACCAACTCCGACGTGACCGACGCCCGCATCGACAGCTTGCGGGTGATCTTCGGGGCGCTGAAGCCCGCGGCGTCGGTCGGGACGACGAAGCCTCGGATGCCGTCGTCGGTCTGGGCCCATACGACGGCGACGTCGGCGACCGAGCCGTTGGTGATCCACATCTTGGTGCCGTCGAGGACCCAGTCGGACCCGTCGCGGCGGGCTCGGGTCCGCATCGCACCGGGGTCGGACCCGGCGTCGGGCTCGGTGAGGCCGAAGCAGCCGATCGCCTCACCGGCGGCCATCCGCGGCAGCCAGTCCTCTCGCTGCGACTCGGATCCGAAGCGGTGGATGGCGTACATCGCGAGCGAGCCCTGCACCGAGACGAGGCTGCGGATGCCGGAGTCGGCGGCCTCGAGCTCCAGGCAGGCGAGCCCGTACGAGACGGCGTTGGTGCCGGCGCAGCCGTAGCCGGTCAGGTGCATGCCGAGCAGTCCGAGTCGGCCCATCTCGCGGGCGAGGTCTCGAGCCGGGATGTCGGCGGCCTCGTACCACTCGGCGAGGTGCGGGCGCAGTCGCTCGTCGCAGAAGCTGCGGGCGGTGTCGCGGACGGCGCGCTCCTCGGTGTCGAGGAGACCGTCGATGGCGTACAGGTCCAGCGGCGTGATCGGGTCGGTCACGCCGGCAGGCTACGCGGTCGGATCGTCAGGTGCAGGCGTCCGGGTCGAGCAGGCAGAGCTCGGGATCGGCGTTGTGGTGGGGTGCGGCCGTCGCACTGCCGATTCCGACTGCTCCGAGCAGGGCCGCCACCGCGGCAGCCGCGAGCGCAAATCTCATCGTCGACCTCCCAGTCGCGGGCTGGCTGGATCACGAAGTGGTCACAGTCGACCACGTCGGGGGGTCTAGTGGCTACTTCTCGGGGCGGGTTCGAGAGCCGACATGTCGTGTTTGCCCAACCATGTCGCATAAGTCGGCTGCTCCGATGCCGTCTCGGCGTAGTTGTCGAGGACGTATCGGGCCAGTTTCTCCAGGTGTGGCACGAGCGGACCGTGCTGCTCGGTGATGAGCATGTGCCGGATCCGGATCGGCGATCCGACGAGCGGCCGGGTCGCCACGCCGCGGAAGCGAGAGACCGCGTACGTCAGGCCGATCGCCTCTCCGGAGCGGACTACCTCGAGGTTGTGGACGCCGGTCAGGTAGTGGTCGACGCGAGGGGAGAAGCCGGCCCGTCCGCAGGCCTCGGCGAACACGTCGTACTCCCGGTCGATGTCGAGCGGCGTCAGCACCCAGCTCTGGTCGGACAGGGCGGCGAGCTCCAACTCGTCGTGCCGAGCCAGCGGATGGTCCTCCGACAGCATGACGAACGTCGGCTCGCTCCCGACCGTCTGGACCGCGAGCTCGCGACCGAGCGTGATCTCGTGCCCGATGAACTCGTGGATCGCGGCGAGGTGCACGTGTCCGCCGGTGACCAGCTCGAGCAGTCCGGCCAGGCCCTTCTCGTTCTCGGTGACCACCTCGGTGCCGGTGAAGAGGTTGCGGATGCCGCGCAGCAGGCCGACCATCGCCGGTCCGTTCTCGGCGCCGACGCGGATCTTCTCGGGCACCGGGCCGGCCAGCTTGCTCGCCTCGACGTCGGAGCGCAGTGAGTCGATCACCGGCAGCACGGCCTGCGCCCGAGCGATCACCAGCTTCCCGAGCGACGTGGGCTCGACGCCGTCGCGGGACCGGACGAACAGGGGTCCGCCGAGGGTGTTCTCGAGCCGCCGCAGCAGACGGGTCACGGCGGGCTGGGTGGATCCGAGCGTCGTGGCGGCCCGCGTGATGCTGCCTTCCTCGGCGATGGCCTTCACCAGACGCAGGTGCCGCAGCTCGATCTCCACTGGCGTCATATTACGCGGAATCGGGCGCACCGCCGACGAATGTTATGACCAGGTGGCATGGTGCGAGTTGGGTGCTTTGCGTCAGCCTCGAAGGGACCTACCCAGTTTCTCGAGGGAGTACCCATGCGCAGACTCGTAGCGGTTTCAGGTGCCGCGTGTCTCGCCGTCGGGCTAGGCGTGGTAGGCACGACGGTAGGGACAGCAGGTGCGGCACCGTCAGCGGACGACCGAAGTCCGGTGGCGATCGCGAACCAGTACATCGACGACCATCGCGGTGTCATCAAGGGCTCCGGTGCCGACGACTATCGGGCAGTCGGCACCATCGCCGGCGCTGACGGCACCAAGCACATCCGCTACGAGCGGACCTACCACGGTCTGCCGGTGCTCGGTGGCGACTTCATCGTGCACCAGGCCAGCGGCGAGGTCGACGGCGTCTCGGTCGCGCAGTCCCGCTCGATCGACCTGTCGACGACTCCCGACTTCGCGCGCAGCGAGGTCCGGGCGGTCGCGCGCGACGCGTTCGACGGCAAGGACATCTCCCGCGTGTCCAAGCCGAAGCTCGTCGTCGACGCGCGGTACGGCGCTCCACAGCTCGCGTGGACGAGCGTCGTCAAGGGCTTCGCCAGCGATGGCCAGACGCCCAGCCTGGTCACGGTTCTCGTCGACGCGAAGAACGGTGACCTGCTCGACTCCGAGGAGAGCGTCACGACCTGGGCGCCGCTCGACCTCGACAGCCAGGGCTCGACGGCCGGCGACGAGACTCAGGCCGCCGACGTCGGGACCGGGCAGAGCATCTACCTCGGCCAGGTCAACATCGACACGACGCCTGGCGGAGCCGGCTTCGACATGATCGACCCGGTGCGCGGCAACGGCACGACCTGTGACATGAACAACGGGCAGTTCTCCTGCACGACGTTCACCGACGCCGACAACGCGTGGGGCGACGGCACGCAGGCCGACCGGGCCTCCGCCGGCGTGGACGCGCACTACGGCGCCGCGCTGACCTACGACTACTTCACCAACCAGCACGGCTGGAACGGCGTCTTCGGCGACGGCACCGGTGTCCCCTCGCGGGTCCACTACGGCCAGGCGTACGTCAACGCCTTCTGGGACGGGTCGCAGATGACGTACGGCGACGGTGAGGGCAACGCCCGACCGCTGGTGTCGCTCGACGTCGCGGGCCACGAGATGGCGCACGGCGTCACCGAGCACACCGCGGGCCTGGAGTACTCCGGCGACGCGGGTGGGCTCAACGAGGCGACCAGCGACATCTTCGGCTCGATGGTGGAGTTCTACGCCAACAACGCCGCGGACCCGGGCGACTACGACATCGGCGAGAAGATCGACATCTTCGGCACCGGCGAGCCGCTGCGGTACATGTACCAGCCGTCGCTCGACGGCATCTCGTACGACTGCTGGGACCCGAGCGTTCCTGGCTCGGACCCGCACTACTCGTCCGGCGTCGGCAACCACTTCTTCTTCCTGCTGGCTGAGGGCAGTGGTGACACGCCGTACGGCACCAGCCCGACCTGCGACGGCTCGACCGTGACCGGCATCGGCCGGGACAAGGCCGCGCAGATCTGGTTCACGGCGCTGTCGCAGTACATGACGAGCACCGAGACGTACTCGGAGGCTCGCGCGCACACGGTCCAGGCGGCGACCGACCTCTACGGCGCAGGCAGCCCAGAGGTGCAGGCCGTCGAGGCGGCCTGGACGGCAGTCTCGGTGAGCTAATCGGCGGACCAGCTCACCGTTGGGCGCAGCCCCGGTCGTGGCATGGCGGCCGGGGCTCGCCCAGAACGCTCGGCGTCCTGTGATCTGTGAAACCCGGGGCCACAGATCACAGGACGCCGCCATGTCTGCGCCCCGGACCGGCGGCGCTGCTAGTCCAGGCCGGCGTCGTGGACCAGGATCGCGACCTGGACCCGATTGTCGGCGTCGAGCTTGTCGAGCAGCCGCGACACGTGCGCCTTGACGGTCGCCACGCTCATGTAGAGCTCACCGGCGATGTCGGCGTTGGACAGGCCACGACCGACCGCCACGGCCACCTCTCTCTCGCGTTCGCTCAAGCGATCCAACAGCTCACGGGCCCGGGCCGCCCGGTCGTCGGTCGGGTGGTTGGCCACCTGCCGGATCAGCTGCGCGGTCACACTCGGCGACAGCATCGGCTCGCCGGCGGCGACCTTGCGTACGGCGTCGACGATCTGCGCCGGCGGCGTGTCCTTGAGCAGGAACCCACTCGCTCCGTCGCCGAGCGCGCGGACGACGTACTCGTCGGCGTCGAAGGTCGTGAGGACGATGACGCGGGGCGGATCGCTGCCGCGCAAGAGTCGGGCGGTCGCCTCGAGACCGTCGAGACGTGGCATCCGGATGTCCATCAGGACCACGTCGGGCGAGGTGCGCCGGATCATCTCCAGGCCGGCCACCCCGTCCTCGGCCTCGCCCACGATGACGACGTCGGAGGCGCCGCCGAGGATCAGGGACAGGCCGGCGCGGACCAACGGGTCGTCGTCGACGATCGCGACCCTGATGCCGCTCATGACTCGTCTCCGGCCGCGACCGGCTCCGGCCACGGAAGATGGGCCCGGACGAAGAACTCCCGCGTCGGCGTCTGCCCGTGCTCCAGGCGACCGCCGCTCAGCGCGGCCCGCTCGGCCAGTCCGATCAGGCCCAGCCCGGACTCGGGCAGCGACGGCCGGACGCCGGGCGCTTCGCCGACCCGCAGCGGGTTGCGGACCTCCACGCTCAGCTCCGCGCCGGGACCGCCGCTCAGTCGGACGTGGACCGCCGTGTTCGGCGCGTGCTTGCGGGCGTTGGTCAGGCTCTCCTGGATGATCCGGTAGGCGCTGCGCCCGACCGTCTCCGGCGCCGGCCCGAGATCGCCGACGTCGTTGGTCAGCCGGACGTTCATGCCCGCGGCCTCGGCCTCGTCGATCAGGCCGGGGACGTCACGCAGGGTGGGCTGGGGTCGCTCCGGAGCGCCCGGCGCCCGGTCCTCGCGCAGCATGCCGAGCACCTCGCGGAGGTCGGACAGGGCGCGATGGGCGTTGGCCTGGATGACCTCGGCGCTCCGGCGGGTCTCGGCCGGACTCAGGTCGGTGCGGTACGTCATGGCGCCGGCGTGCATGGCCACCAGGGAGATGCGGTGCGCGAGGACGTCGTGCATCTCCCGGGCGATCCGGGCTCGCTCGTTGGTACGGGCCTGGGCGACCCGCATCGCCTGGTCGCGCTCGGCCCGTTCGGCGCGCTCCTTGAGCGTGGCGAGCAGGTCGCGGCGGGCCCCGATGTACATGCCGATCGCGACGAGGACTCCGGTCGCGAAGATGGTGAAGGCGAGGTCGGCGAGGAACCCCGAGGAGTTGGCCGGTTGGACCTCGTAGTGCAGCATGCCGGCGGCGACCGACACGGCGACGAACGGCACCAGCTCGACCCAGCGGCGCCGGGTGCCGAGCGAGACGCTGATGACCGAGGCAGCTCCGGCGCTCGACGCCGACAGCACGCCGACGGCGGCGGCGATGAGCGCCACGGTCAACGGCCAGCGCCGCCGGAACTGCATGACGACCAACATGGCGACGCCGATCGCCGCGTCGATCCAGAGCAGGATCGGCTCCTCGTCCCACTGCGCCTCGGCGACTCCGGCCCAGGCGAGGAGCCCGATGCCGACCGCCGCGCCGGTACGCCAGATGCGCTGCCACCGGGTCAGCGGTGGCGGCTCGATCAGCGTGGACGGCTCCCTGAACAGCCTGCTCAGGCGTTCCGAGAGCGAGCGGTGTGGCACGTCACTCAGAGTAGGACTGCCGCACACCGGAGCCCACCGACCGAAGACCGTGGCGATGTCGACTTTGGTCTATCCGACCTTCGCCCTCCGCAGGATGTCCGGGGCCCGTCGATCCGGCAGGGTTGGCCCCATGATCGAAGTGGAAGGGCTGACCAAGGCCTATGGAAAGTACTTGGCAGTCGACGACGTGACCTTCCGGGTCGAGCCCGGCACAGTGACCGGCTTCCTCGGACCCAACGGAGCGGGCAAGTCGACGACCATGCGGATGATGGTGGGGCTGACGCCACCCACCGCTGGGAGCTCCACGATCCTCGGGGTTCCGTACTCGCAGATTCCCAACCCAGGAACGTACGTCGGCGTCCTGCTGGACGCCTCCGCGCAGCATGCCGGCCGTACCGGTCGTGAGGTGCTGCATCTCGGCGCGACGCTGATGGGTCTCGACGAGAGCCGCGTCGACGAGATGCTCGCGGTCGTCGGACTGTCGGATGTCGAGGCCAAGCGTCGGGTGGGCAACTACTCGCTCGGCATGCGCCAACGCCTGGGCATCGCGCACGCGCTGCTCGGCGACCCACAGGTGCTCGTCCTCGACGAGCCGGCCAACGGGCTCGACCCGGCGGGCATCCGGTGGATGCGCGGCCTGCTCCGCAGCTTCGCCGAGCGCGGCGGCACCGTGCTGCTGTCCTCGCACCTGCTGCACGAGATCGAGATGATCGCCGACGAGCTGGTCGTGATCGGGCACGGCAAGATCGTCGCCCAGGGCAGCAAGGCGGAGCTGGTCGCGGCGTCTGGGACGCTCGTGCGCAGCCTCGACCTCGACACGCTCGGTGTCGCCCTCAAGCAGGCCGAGCTCGAGTTCAGCCGCACCGCGACCAACTCCCTGATCGTGCAGGCCACCGGCGAGCAGATCGGACGCGTCGCCGCCGACTCCGGAGTCGTGCTGACCGAGCTTCGGGCGGCCGACGGCGCCGGCCTCGAAGAGATGTTCCTCCAACTCACCGCCGAAGACACCAGAGATGAGGTGCCCGCATGAGCACGCTGGCCGCCGACCGGCCACTGGTCGACCTGACCCAGACGCCCCGCGTCCGGCTGTCACGGCTGATCCGGGTCGAGCTTCGCAAGGTGGTCGACACCCGCTCCGGGATGTGGCTGCTGATCTCGATCGGCCTTCTCACGATCGCCGCGGTGGCGATCTACCTGTTCGCCGCTCCGACCGAGGACCTGACGTACGAGGGATTCGCCGGCATCACCGCGACCCCGCAGGGCTTCCTCCTCCCGGTGTTGGGCATTCTCGCCGTGACCAGTGAGTGGTCGCAGCGCACCGGGCTCGTCACCTTCACCCTGGAGCCGAGCCGGGGGCGCGTCGTCGCCGCGAAGTTCGCGGCCGTGGTCGCGCTGGGCCTGGCCGCGGTGGCGATCGCCTTGGCACTGGGCGCGTTGTTCAACGTGCTCGGCACGGGCCTCCAGGACGGCAGCGGCGACTGGAATCTCGGGCTCGCCGGTGGCCGCGACTTCACGCTCCTGCAGCTGATGTCGGTCGTCCAGGGTCTCGCGTTCGGCATGCTGCTGATGAACAGTGCGGCCGCGATCGTGCTGTACTTCGTGATCCCGACCGCGTTCAGCATCCTGTTCGGCCTCGTCACCGCGCTCGAGGACGCGGCCCCGTGGATCGATCTGGGAACGGCCCAGGGTCCGCTGTTCGACGACCACTCGCTGACCGGCACCGAATGGGCGCAGCTGCTGGTGACCACGGTGATCTGGATCGTCGTGCCGCTGGTCCTCGGCATCCTGCGGCTGCTTCGGGCCGAGCTCAAGTCGGCCTAGCCGGCACCAGGACTGGGGGGAGAGGCCGGTCGGTTTCGCCGGGGTGAACCGACCGGCCTCGACGCTTGTCCAGGGGACGAACCGGTGGGGGAGAATGGCCGGCATGCAGCCCCGCGATGTCGTCGTGCTCGGGTCGACCGGGTCGGTGGGGACCCAAGCGCTCGAGGTCGTCCGACGGCATCCCGACCGGTTCCGCGTCGTCGGGATCGCGGCCGGTGGTTCCCAGCCCGAGCTGCTCGCGCGGCAGGCCATCGAGGTCGAGGCGCCGGTCGTCGGGGTCAGCCAGGGCAGCGCCGCCGAGGACGTCCAGCTCGCCCTGTACGCCCACGCCCAGCGTCGCGGGTTCGCGTCGGGGGAGTACGCCATGCCGCGACTCGTCGTGGGTCCGGAGGCGCCGGCCGAGGTCGCGGCACTGCCCGCCGACGTCGTGCTCAACGGGATCACCGGGTCGATCGGCCTGCACGCCACGCTGGCCGCACTCGACTCGGGCGCCGCCCTCGCCCTGGCCAACAAGGAGTCGCTGATCATCGGCGGTGACATCGTGAAGTCAGCCGCCAAGCCCGGCCAGATCGTCCCGGTCGACTCCGAGCACTCGGCGATCGCCCAGTGCCTGCGGGGCGGGCGGGCGAGCGAGGTACGCCGGCTCGTGCTGACCGCGAGCGGCGGCCCGTTCGTCGGCCGCGACCGGGCCGCGCTCGCCGACGTGACCCCGGAGCAGGCGCTGGCGCATCCGAACTTCGACATGGGCCCGGTCATCACGGTCAACTCCGCGACCCTGATGAACAAGGGTCTGGAGGTCATCGAGGCACACCTGCTCTTCGACGTCGCGATGGACGACGTCGACGTCGTCGTCCACCCGCAGCAGATGATCCACTCGATGGTGGAGTTCGTCGACGGCTCGACGATCGCGCAGGCGTCGCCGCCGACGATGTTGATCCCGATCGCGCTCGGGCTGTCGTGGCCGGACCGGGTCGAGGACGTCGCCCCGGCGTGCGACTGGACCGCGGCGGCTCGCTGGGACTTCCACCCGCTGGACGACACCGCGTTCCCCGCGATCGGCCTGGCCCGCCGCGCCGGCGCCCACGGCCGCACCGCGCCGGCCGTGCTGAACGCCGCCAACGAGGTGTGCGTCGACGCCTTCCTGCGAGGTGAGCTGGCCTTCCTCGCCATCGTCGACACCGTGCGTGACGTACTCGACGAGCACCTGCGGCGCGAGTCGGCCGATGAGCACGTACCCTCGAAACGGACACCGGTGACCGTCGAGGACGTACTCGCGGCGGACGCCTGGGCTCGGGAACGCGCGATCGAGCTGACCGCACCGCAGCGGGCGAGAGGACACACGTGAGATGGACGGGCTGATCTACGCCCTCGGAGTCGTCGTGTTCTTCGTCGGCCTGATGGCGTCCATCGCCCTGCACGAGGTGGGCCACATGTGGCCGGCGAAGAAGTTCGGCGTCAAGGTGACGCAGTACTTCGTCGGCTTCGGCCGCACGGTGTGGTCGGTCCGTCGCGGCGAGACCGAGTACGGCTTCAAGGCGATCCCGCTCGGCGGGTTCGTGAAGCTGGTCGGGATGCTGCCGCCGGCCAAGGAGGAGCGCGAGGACGAGGAGCATCCGCAGCGGGTCCGCAGCACCAACACGGGCATGTTCACCCAGCTGATCTCCGATGCCCGGGCCGCCGAGTACGAGCATGTGCAACCCGGCGAGGAGGACCGGCTCTTCTACCGCAAGCCGTGGTGGCAGAAGCTGATCGTGATGTCCGGCGGGCCGATGGTCAACATCCTGCTCGCCGTCCTCCTGTTCGGTGTGGTCTTCGTCGGCATCGGGGCGCCGCAGGCGACGACGACGGTCGCCGAGGTCTCCGAGTGCGTGATCCCGGCCGACCAGCAGCGCGAGGTCTGCGCCGACGACGACCCGGTCGCGCCGGCGTTCGACGCGGGAATCGAGCCGGGCGATCGGATCGTCTCGTTCAACGGCGTCCAGGTCGAGTCGTGGGACGACCTCACCGACCTGATCCGCGACAACGACGCCGGTGAGGCCACGATCGTCGTGGAGCGCGACGGCGAGCCGCTCACGCTGCACACCAACACGGTCGTCAGCCTGCGCGAGGACCGCGACGACGCCGACTCGTACGAGAACGTCGGGTTCCTCGGCGTCTCGCCGACCCAGGAGTCGGTGCGGGAGGACCCGCTGTTCGTCGTGACGACCATGTGGGACTACACGAAGCTCACCGGCGAGGCCATCATCGACATGCCCGAGCGGCTGGTCGGCGTGGCGCAGGCCGCGTTCGGCGACGAGCGGGAGCAGGACAGCCCGATGAGCGTCGTCGGCGCCAGCCGGGTCGCCGGCGACATCACGACCATCGACGAGACCACGTGGGGCGAGCGGATCGGTGCGCTGATCGCGCTGCTCGGCGCCGTCAACCTCTTCGTCGCGCTGTTCAACTTCATCCCGCTGCTGCCGCTCGACGGTGGCCACATCGCCGGCGCCCTGTGGGAGGCCGGCCGCCGTGGCATCGCGCGGCTGCGCAAGCGGCCCGATCCCGGCTATGTCGACGTGGCCAAGATGCTGCCCGTCGCGTACGCCGTCGCCTCCGTGCTGATCGTGATGGGGGCGCTGCTGATCTACGCCGACATCGTCAACCCGGTGACCCTGGAGTGATGCCGTGACCGCCGTCAACCTCGGAATGCCGGAGGCGCCGCCGCCGACCCTGGGAGAGCGCCGCAAGAGCCGCCAGATCAGGGTCGGCTCCGTTCTCGTCGGCGGTGACGCGCCGATCTCGGTGCAGTCGATGACCACGACGCCGACGACCGAGATCGACGCCACCCTCCAGCAGATCGCCGAGCTCACCGCGGCCGGGTGCGACATCGTCCGGGTGGCCTGTCCGACCCAGGACGACGCCGACGCGTTGCCGGTGATCGCGGCCAAGTCGCAGCTCCCGGTGATCGCCGACATCCACTTCCAGCCGCGATACGTCTTCGCCGCCATCGACGCCGGCTGTGCTGCCGTCCGCGTCAACCCCGGCAACATCCGCAGGTTCGACGACCAGGTCAAGGAGATCGCCGCCGCCGCGGCGGCCGCGGGCGTCTCGATCCGGATCGGCGTCAACGCCGGCTCGCTCGACAAGCGGCTGCTCGAGAAGTACGGCAAGCCGACCGCCGAGGCGATGGTGGAGTCGGCCGTGTGGGAGGCGTCGCTGTTCGAGGAGCACGACTTCCACGACTTCAAGATCTCGGTCAAGCACCACGACCCGGTCGTGATGGTGCAGGCGTACGAGATGCTCGCCGAGCGCGGCGACTGGCCGCTGCACCTCGGCGTGACCGAGGCCGGGCCGGCCTTCCAGGGCACGATCAAGTCGTCGGTCGCGTTCGGCTCGCTGCTGTCGAAGGGGATCGGCGACACGATCCGGGTCTCGCTCTCGGCGCCGCCGGTCGAGGAGGTCAAGGTCGGACTGCAGATCCTGCAGTCGCTGAACCTGCGGCCGCGCAAGCTCGAGATCGTCTCGTGCCCGTCCTGCGGCCGGGCCCAGGTCGACGTCTACAAGCTGGCCGACGAGGTCACCGCGGGTCTGGAGGGCATGGAGGTGCCGCTGCGGGTCGCCGTGATGGGCTGCGTGGTCAACGGACCCGGCGAGGCCCGGGAGGCCGACCTGGGCGTCGCGTCCGGCAACGGCAAGGGCCAGATCTTCGTCAAGGGTGAGGTCATCAAGACCGTGCCGGAGAGCCAGATCGTCGAGACCCTGATCGACGAGGCGATGCGGATCGCCGAGGAGATGGACGAGGACGCCGGCTCCGGGTCACCGGTCGTGACCGCGGGCTGAGCCACCACCGTAGCGCCGTCGTCAGGCGTCGCGCTGCTCGAGCAGCCACTCGCGTAGCACCACGAGGTGGTTGCGCTCGCGGTCCTTGGCGTCGGTGAGCAGCACGACCGAGCCCTCCCGCAACGAGCTCAGGAGCGGCTCGGCGACCGACGGATCGGCATCGAGCTCGGACCGATAGCGCTCGCGGAACTCCGTCCATCGGCTGCGATCCTCGTGGAACCAGCGCCGGAGCTCCGCGCTCGGTGCGGCGTCCTTCAGCCACGCGTCGACGTCGAGGGCGTCCTTGCGTACGCCTCGGGGCCAGAGCCGGTCGACGAGGTACGTCGGCGCTTCACGCGACTGGCCCACGACGTCCCGTACCCGGCGCACCTCGATCTCGCCCACGCGTCCGACGGTAGCCGGGTGCTCTCCCGAAGTGTTGGCGCGACTTCGCGCCAACACTCGTCGGCGCCTGCGGTTTCGCGCCAACACTTGGGCGGCGACCGGGACCGGGTCACGTACGGTTGACTGCTACCTACCTAGGATGCTAGCAATATAGCCATGACCGAGGACGTCGCCGAGCCGTCGGCGAGCAAGGCGCAGTTCAACGTGTACCTGCCGGCGCCGTTGATCCGGCGCATCAAGCACAAGGCGATCGACGACGGCGCCAGCCTGTCGGCGTTCGTCGAGCGTGCCCTGGAGGAGTACCTCGAGCGACACGGGGAGGCCGAAGGATGACCGCACCGCGCACCGACGACTGCATCGTCCGCCCGCTGCGGTTCACCAACGACATCGCGGCCATGCGGGACTTCCTGGGACTGCTCGGGCTCGCGGCGCGGGTGGAGTCGCGACGCGGCGGGTGGCTCGACCTGGTGGCCGGCGAGGGCATGGTCGCGCTGCACGACGCGGCCACGAGCGACTCCGGTGGCGTCGCGGGCCAGACCCGGCTGTCCTTCGAGGGCGCCGACCTCGACGCCCTCGCGGCCCGGCTGGCCGACGCCGGGTGGTCCGACGCCGTGATCCTGGACGAGGCGTACGGCAGGGCCCTCAGCGTGACCGATCCGGCCGGCGAGCGGTTGTGGGTCGACGGCTACAACGACGACGACTACGGCTACCGGGTGCACGAGCCGGCGCGGGACCAGAGGTGGTCGGTGCAGCCGGTGCGGTCGACGCCGGTCCTCGAGGCGTACGGCCGCTTCCTCGGCTGCTTCGGCCTCGAGCCGTACGCGGCCCACCCGGCCCTCGTCCTCGGAGGACACGTCGGCCTGGTCCGGCTCGAGGTGGGTCCGCCGGCGGTCCAGCTCGGCCTCGCGACGCCGGAGCCCCTGGAGGAGGTCGCCGAGCGGCTGCGGGCGGCCGGCCATGACGACGCCGCCGTCTCCGGCGCGGTCCTCGCGGTCACCGACCCCGACGGGCAGGTGGTCGCGGTGCATCCGCGGACCCGACGATGACCGGCGTCGCCCCCGACGTTCGCGGAACGCTGCGAGCCGATCCGGACTTCCGCCGCTACTTCGCGGCGCGCCTGCTGTCGCAGTCCGGGACGATCATCACGCTGATTGCCCTTCCGGTCCTGGTCTATCGCATCAGCGGCTCCGCCCCGCTCACCGCGACGGTGTCGATGCTGGAGGCCACGCCATACGTGGTGTTCGGCCTGTTCGCCGGCGCCCTCGCGGACCGGCTCGACCGGCGCCGACTGATGGTCGTCGCCGACGTCGCGGACGCGATCCTGATGGGGTCGGTTCCGGTGGCGTACCTGTTCGACGTCCTCACCGTGCCGCATCTGCTCGTCGTCGCCTTCGGGGTGCCGGCGATCGCGGTCTTCTTCGACGGTGCCAACTTCGGCGCGCTGCCCGTGCTGGTCGGCACCGACCGCATCGCGAAGGCCAACGCCGCCGTCTGGTCGGCGTCGACCGCGGCCGAGGTGGTGCTGCCGTCGCTCATCGGGCTGAGCCTGGCGGTGGTCCATCCGGCGAGCCTGTTGGGCATCGACGCGATGAGCTTCGCGGCGTCGGCGGCCCTCGTCCGGCTGATCGGCCGGCCGCTGCAGGATCCGGCGCGGAGACGTACCCGGCCGACGGCTCGGTCGGTGCTCGCCGACATCCGGGTCGGCATCGTGTTCCTCGTCCGGCACCCGGGCGTCCGGACGATGACTCTGGTCGGGGCGTTGCAGTCCGTCGTCGGCGGCGGCTTCGTGGCCCTGATGGTCGTCTGGTTCGACCGCGTCCTCGACATCGGGACCGAGGGCTGGCGGTTCGGGCTGGTCTGGAGCAGCTGGAGCGTGGGGGCGCTGGCCGCGACGCTCACGCTGCCGCGCGTGCTGGACCGGTTGTCGCCGGCGCAGATCACGCTGACGGCGCTGCCGGTCGCGGCCGGCCTCGGCATCGCGACCAGCTTCGCGACGGTGTGGCCGCTGGCCGCGCTCGGCCTGCTGGTGTGGAGCAGCGCGTACACGATGGTCGTGGTCAACTCGATCTCCTATCGGCAGCAGGTCACGCCGGAGCATCTGTTGAGTCGGGTCAACACGGTCGGCCGGATGCTGGCCTGGGGACTGGGTTGGACCGCCGGCGCGGCCGCGGCGGGCGTCCTGTCGTCGGTCGTGGGCGTCCGGCCGGCGCTCCACGTCATCACCTGCGTCGGCATCCTGGCGGTCGCGGTGGCGTGGACGTCGCCGTTGCGTCGTGGCGAGTCCGGCGCCGGGCTTCACCCGTCCGCCGCTCGGGACGAGAAATCGCGGTAGAAACGTCACCGTCAGCGCCGGGCCGATCGGACTAGGCTTCCAGGCAGGTGGATCTGTCGGGACCGTGAAGGAGGTGCCGCGGTGTTGCGCACGGTGTCCGGCGTCCGTCCGCTCGGGCCGCCCGACCTGTCCCAGCTGCGGCGGCTCCTCGACCGGGACCCCGTCGCCAACGTCTTCGTCGACCATCAGGTCGAGGCGACCGGCATCGACCCGCGACGGACGGGCGGCGCGATCTGGGGCTACCTGCGGCGCAACGAGCTGGTCGCCGCCTGCCATGCCGGGGCCAACCTCGTTCCGGTCGGAGCCGACCACGCGGCCACGACGGCGTTCGCCGACCACGCCGCGACCCAGACCCGGATGAGCTCGTCGATCGTGGGGCCGTGCGACATGGTGCTGCCGTTGTGGGAGCGGCTGGAGCCGGCGTGGGGACCGGCCCGGGAGGTGCGCGCCGACCAGCCCCTGATGGCGACCCGTGCCCCCTCGCCGTTGCGGTCGGATCCGGGGGTCCGACGGGTGGTCCTCGACGAGCTGGACGCGCTCTACCCGGCCTGCGTCGCGATGTTCACCGAGGAGGTGGGCGTATCCCCGGAGCCGGCGGGCGGCGGCCACTACCGAGCTCGGGTCGCCCAGCTCATCGCTCGCGGCTGGGCGTTCGCCCGGATCGAGGACGGCGAGGTCGTGTTCAAGGCCGAGGTCGGGGTGGCGACCCGACACGCCTGCCAGATCCAGGGCGTGTACGTCCATCCGGACCGCCGTGGGCAAGGGCTCGCGGCGCCGGCGATGGCCGCCGTCGTGGAGCTCGCGCTGCGCGAGATCGCGCCCGTCGTGTCCCTGTACGTCAACGCGAGCAACGTGGCGGCGGTGCGGACGTACCAGCGGGTCGGGTTCGACCAGATCGGCACGTTCTCGACCATCCTGTTCTGACCCGCCGTGGCCGCCATGGGATGATCGGCGGGCCACCAGGGGCCATCGGCAAGGGGGTCGACGATGAATCCGCTGACGAAGCAGCCGCGGCGCGCGTCGTACGCCGCCGCGATCGGCGTGCTCGTGTTCGCGCTCGGACTGTCCGGTTGCAGCTCCGACGACGACTCCGGCGACAGCGAGGGCGACACCGACTCGACGTCGACGGACCCGTCGCCCGAGCCGGACCCGCCCCGGCGGTTCAGCGTGGTGATGTCCGGTGACGTGCTGATCCACACCGGGGTCTGGGAGTCCGCGGAGGCCGACGCCGCGGCGCGGGGCGAGAACGGCCTGGACTTCGCGCCGATGTTCGCGGCGATGCGGCCCGTGTACGAGAGCGCCGACCTCGCGATCTGTCACCTGGAGGTGCCCCTCGCCGAGCCGGACGGCCCGTTCCTCAACTACCCGATCTTCAGTGCCCCACCGCAGGTCGTCAACGGACTCGAGAAGGCCGGGATCGACGCCTGTACGACGGCCTCCAACCACAGCCTCGACACCGGGTTCGAAGGGCTGGAGCGCACCCTCGACA
>Ga0081538_10000582_pt1 | contig 40719 bp, 39 predicted proteins | sample TabmetS5T2R1_FD_71022 | JGI IMG/M metagenome (GOLD analysis project Ga0081538, IMG submission 71022) | Tabebuia heterophylla rhizosphere microbial communities from the University of Puerto Rico - S5T2R1 | ecosystem: Host-associated > Plants > Roots > Rhizosphere ... | reverse complement strand
CGCTGTTCCTGGTCGGCTTCGGCGGCTGGGCGATCGGCATGCGCAACCTGATCATCTACGAGCTGGAGGCCGACTACTCCCACTACCTGGAGTCGCTGGGGGCGCCCAGACGGCTGGTCCGCAGGTACGCCTTTCGCAACGCGCTGCTGCCCCAGCTCACCGGGCTGGCGTTGCAGCTGGGCGTGATCGTGTCGGGCGCGCTGGTCACCGAGATCGTGTTCTCCTATCCGGGGCTGGGGTACCTGATCCTGCAGGCGATCAACAACCAGGACTTCTTCCTCATCCAGGGCGCCTTCCTGTTCATCATCATCGGCGTGCTGCTGGCGAACTTCGCCGTCGACATCGTCTATGTCATGGTCGATCCACGGACCAGGGTCGGGATGCGAGGTGGCTCATGACGGTCTCGGACCAGGAAGACCTCGTCGCCAGCGCCCCGGCCGCGCCGGCGGTGACGGCCGCGCCGGTCACCAGCATGCGCGCCAGCCGCGAGGCCCTCTACTTCGCGCGGCGCAACCGCAAGCTGGTCGGCGCGCTGGCGGTGGTGCTGCTGTTCCTGGTGGTCGCCGCCGTCGGCCCGCTGCTGACCGACCACGGCCCCAACGAGTACGTCGGCCCGCCGGCGCAGCGGCCCTCCGCCCAGTTCTGGTTCGGGACCACCATGTTCGGCCAGGACGTCTTCGCCCAGTTCACCCACGGCCTGCGGGCGACCTTCCTGGTGGGGCTGCTCGGCGGCGGGCTGGCGGCCATCATCGGCATGCTCATCGGCTTCACCGCCGGCTACCGCGGCGGGACCGTCGACGAGCTGCTCAACATGCTCACCAACGTCGTCCTGGTCATCCCCACCCTGGCGGTGCTGCTGATCATCGCCACCTACCTGCGCGTGCGCGGCGTCATCCCCGAGGCCATCTTCATCGGGCTGTTCTCCTGGCCGTGGGTGGCCAGGGCCATCCGGGCGCAGACCTTCTCGCTGCGGACCAGGGAGTTCGTCGACCTGGCGAAGCTGAGCGGCGCCAGCGGCCGCAGGATCATCTTCAAAGAGATCGCCCCCAACATGAGCTCCTACCTGTTCATGACCTTCATCCTGCTGTTCGGGAGCTCGGTGCTGATCGCCGCCACGCTCGACTTCATCGGCCTGGGCCCCACCGAGGGCATCTCGCTCGGGCTGATGATGAACAACGCCGTGCTGTGGAGCGCGCTGCCGCTGGGCATGTGGTGGTGGTTCGTGCCGCCGGGCCTCGGCATCACCATCATCGTCGGGGCGCTCTACATCATGAACGTCGGCCTCGACGAGGTCTTCAACCCCAAGCTGCGAGAGATGTGAGCACGGTGAGCCTCCGGGTCGAGCACCTCAAGGTCTGGTACCGCACGCTGCGCGGCGACGTGCAGGCGCTGGACGACGTCACCTTCGCCGTCGCCGACGGGGAGATCATGGGCCTGGCCGGCGAGTCCGGCTCCGGCAAGACCACCCTCGGCAAGAGCCTGATCCGCCTGGACGGCCGCATGCGCCACGTCGACGGCACCGTCGAGCTGGACGGCAAGGAGCTCCCCATCTGGGACAACGGGAAGATGAACGGCTTCCGCTTCAAGGAGGTCTCCATCATCCCCCAGTACGCCATGAGCGCGATGAACCCCACCCGCAAGATCGGCCTGCTGGTCGAGGACCTGCTGGAGTCCAGGGGCGTCGGCTTCGCGGGGCTGAAGGCGGAGCTGGACCGCCGCCTGGAGCTGGTCGAGCTGGCTCCCGACGTGCTCGACCGCTACCCGATCGAGCTCTCCGGCGGCATGAAGCAGCGCATGGTGATGGTGCTGTCGACGCTGCTGAACCCCTCGCTGCTCATCGCCGACGAGGTCACCTCCGCGCTGGACGTGTCCACCCAGAAGGCCGTGGCCGAGACGCTGGTCGGCTTCCGCGACCGCGGCTTCGTCAAGAGCATGATCGTCATCACCCACGACGTCTCGCTCGTCTACCAGATCGCCGACACCATCATGGTGATGTACGCCGGCAAGCTGGCCGAGAAGGCACCGACCGACGTGCTGGTCGGCGCCCCCAGGCACCCCTACACGCAAGCGCTGATCTCCTCGCTGCCCGAGGTCGGCGTCCGCTACGACGACAAGCGGCTGACCGGCATCCCCGGCACGCCGCCGTCGCTGCTGCGGCCGCCGGTCGGCTGCCGCTTCCGCGACCGCTGCCCGCTGGCGTTCGACAAGTGCCTGGAGGAGCCCCCGTTCGTGGAGATCGAGCCGGACCACTTCGTCGCCTGCTGGAAGGCGTCCTGATGCTGACGCTCCACGGGGTCTCCAAGGTCTACAAGACCGGCGTGTTCGGCGGCAGGGAGCTGACCGCGGTCCGCGACGTCAGCTTCGGGGTCCAGCCCGGCGAGGTGGTGTCCCTCATCGGCGAGAGCGGCAGCGGCAAGACCACCATCGGCCGGATGGTCCTGCGGCTCACCTCGGTCAGCGCCGGCACCATCACCCTGGACGGCGTCGACGTCGCCACCGTCAAGGGCGGCGGCCTGAAGGACTACTACCGCAAGGTGCAGGGCGTCTTCCAGGACCCGTTCAGCTCCTACAACCCCATCTTCAAGGCCGACCGCGTCTTCGCCATGATCAAGGACGGCTACTTCCCCGGCGTGGGCGCCGGCGAGTGGCGCCACAAGATCGGCGCGTCGCTGGAGGCCGTCCGCCTCGACCCCGACCAGGTCCTCGGCAAGTACCCCCACCAGCTCAGCGGCGGCCAGCTCCAGCGGATGCTGATCGCCCGGGCGCTGCTGCTGGACATCAGGCTGCTGGTCGCCGACGAGATCATCAGCATGCTGGACGCCTCCACCCGCATCGACGTCCTCAACCTGCTCGCCGACCTCAAGGCCAGGGGCCTCGGCATCCTGTTCGTCACCCACGACCTGTCGCTCGGCAACTACGTCAGCGACAAGACCGTGATCCTGCGGCGCGGCGCCGTGGTCGAGATGGGCGCCACCGGCCGGGTGTTCGGCAACCCGCTGCACCCCTACACCCGCAAGCTGCTGGCCTCCGTGCCCCAGCTCCACAGGAAGTGGGAGCCGCTGGAGGCCGAGGCCGAGCCGGCGGCCGACGGCCAGGCGCTGGTGCAGGCCGAGGACGACCACTTCGTGGCCGGGGGGGTGCGCGGGTGACCAAACGGGCCACCATCGCCGATATCGCCAAGCGCGCCGGTGTCTCCAAGGGCGCGGTGTCCTACGCGCTCAACGGCCAGCCCGGCGTGTCGGAGACGACCCGGCGGCGCGTGCTGGAGCTGGCCGCCGAGATGGGCTGGCACCCCAACAGCGCCGCCCGGGCGCTGTCGGCCGCCCGCGCCGGCGCCTTCGGGCTGGTGCTGGCCCGGCCGGCGAGCACCCTCGGCGTCGAGCCGTTCATGATGAAGCTGATCTCCGGCATGGAGACCACGCTGGCGACCCGCTCGATCGCGCTGCTGCTCCAGGTGGTCCCCGACCACGACGCGGAGGTCGCCGCCTACCGGCGCTGGTGGGCCGAGCGGCGGGTCGACGGCATCTTCCTGGTCAACCTCCGCGTCGACGACAAGCGGGTGCCGGTGCTGGAGGAGCTCGGGCTGCCGGCGGTGGTGATCGGCGGTCCCGGCCACCACGGCAGCCTGCCCGCGGTGTTCAGCGACGACGCCGCCGCCATGGCGATGGTGGTCGAGTACCTGGCCGCGCTCGGGCACCGCCGCATCGCCCGCGTGGCCGGACCGCCCGGGCTGCTCCACACCGAGCTGCGCAGCCACGCCTTTGACGAGGTCGCCGCCCGGCTCGGGCTCCAGTCGGCCGAGACCCTGATCACCGACTACAGCGCCGAGCAGGGCGCCCAGGTGACCAGGCGGCTGCTGAGCGCCGCGACCCGGCCGACCGCGATCCTGTACGACAACGACGTCATGGCCGTGGCCGGGACCTCGGTCGCCCACGAGATGGCCGTGGACGTGCCGCAGGACCTGTCGATCGTCGCCTGGGACGACTCGGTGCTGTGCGAGATCGTGCACCCGGCGCTGACGGCGCTGAAGCGCGACATCGTCGCCTACGGCGCGCACGCCGCCGAGCGCCTGCTGGAGCTGCTGGGCGGCGCCCCCGTCAGCGACCTGGAGGACGCCATGCCGCAGATGGTCGCCCGCGGCAGCACCGCGCCCCCGGCGGCCTGAGCCCGGCCGGACGGCTCAGCGCAGCAGGCCGTGCTCCATGGCGAACATGGCCGCGGCCGCCCGCGTCGAGGTGCCGATCTTGGCGTAGATGTGCTGCACGTGGTGCTCGGCGGTGCGCGGCGAGATGACCAGGGCCGCGGCGATCTGGCGGTTCGACAGCCCCCGCGCCAGCAGCCGCAGCACCTCGACCTCCCGCTCCGACAGGCCCTCCGGCCAGCGGTCGCGGGCGTGGGCGGCCCGCTGGCCGGCCGCCTGGATGACCGCCCGGGCGCACTCTGGGTCCAGCCGGCCGGCGCGGGCGGCCGCCTCGACCTCCCGCGCCGCCGCCTCCGGCGCCAGCGCCGCGCGGTAGGGGCGGTCCTGGGTCATGGCCTGGTAGGCGTCTGCCGCCGCCAGCAGGCGGGCCTCGACGGGGACCTGCGCGCCGGCGGCGCCGTGGTGGTAGCCGGACCCGTCCTGCCGCTCGTGGTGCATGCCGGCGATCCGCGCCAGCGGCTGGAGCGTGGCCGACCGGGCCAGGATCCGCTCGCTGTGGTAGGGGTGCAGGCGGACCTGCTCGCGCTGGGCGGAGGTCAGCGCCCCTGGCCGCTCCCACACGTGGCTGGCCACGGCCACGCGGCCGAGGTCGTGCAGCAGCGCGGCGCGCCGCACCGCGTCGACGTCGCCGTCCGCCAGGCGCAGGCAGCGCGCCGCCTCCGCGGCGAGCTCCCCGACCCCGGCCGAGTGGCCCAGCGTGAACGGCGTCAGCAGGTCGACCATGTCGGCGAAGACCGCCGCCACCTCGTCCAGCCCGGCCTGCGGGACCAGGCGGACGGGGCGCGGCTCGGCCGCCAGCACCTCGGCCCACACGTCCGCCTCGGCCAGCCGCGCCAGCAGCGCCGGCCCCACGCGCTCGAAGGTCGCGGCCACGGCGGGGTCGAACCAGCCGCCGGTGCGCCGCCGCACCATCTCGGTGGCGGCGTCGGGGCCGCCGAGCCGGTCGAAGATCACCGCCTGGGCCGCCACCACGGTGAGCCGTGCCGGCAGGGCGACGTCCTCGCCGGCCAGCCCGTGCGCCTCGCCGCGTCCGTCCCAGCGCTCCAGGCTGTGGAACAACCCCGTGCGGACGCCGTCGCCCAGGCGCAGCCGCTCGGCCATGAGCGCGCCCACCTCGCACACGGCCCGCGAGATCGCGCGGGCCCCCTCCTGGCCGCCGGTGAGCATCCGCACCAGGTAGCGGATGCGGTGGACGCCCATGCCCTTCCCCGCGGTGGCCGTGAGCGCCAGCGCCTCGCGGCGGTCGGCGACGTCGGTGCGCTCGGCCATCGGCGCGCCGGCCAGGTCGTCCCCGAGCAGCCAGGCCGTCTCGTGGCTGGGGGCGGTGCAGCCGAGGTGCTTGAGCAGCGCGGTGTAGAACACGTCGCGCACCTCAGGCTCCGGCAGGTCCATCGCCCGGGCGAGCTCGGTTGCCACCAGGCAGGTCCGGACGGCCTTCTCCGGCTCCTGGCCCATGCCCAGGTCGGTGGCGACCGACAGCGCCGCCAGCATGTCGGCCAGCCGCAGGTCGTCGGGCAATCAGCTCCCCCTTCGGTCGCCTCAGCATGCCAGGCCGGTCCCGGCCGGGACCACCTGGTGGAATGGGCAGGTCTACCGATGCTCGGGCGGCCGCCCGCTTGGCACGCTGGCGCCGGTCGACGACGAAGGAGGCGGCGATGATCCAGGCGCTCGGGCTGCGGCGGTCGGGCACGGCCCGGCCCACCCTGCTGACGCCCGCGTTCGTGACGGTGACGCTGGCCGCGTTGGCCTACTTCACCGGCGACGGCGTCCTGGTCCCGGCGGTGCCCCGGTACGTGGAGGGCCCGCTCGGCGCCGGCAACGTGGCCGTCGGCCTGGTCGTCGGCGCCTTCAGCGTGTCCGCGTTCTTCCTGCGGCCGTGGGTCGGCGGCCTCGGCGACCGCTGGGGCCGGCGGCCGCTCATGCTGGTCGGCGCCTCCCTGTTCGCCGTCTCGGTGCTCGCCTACCCGCTGGCGTCCAGCCCGACGGCGCTGGCCGCCCTGCGGCTGCTCACCGGCGCCGGCGAGGCGTTCTTCTTCGTCGGCGCGGTCACCGCCGTCTTCGACCTGGCGCCGGCCGAGCGCCGCGGCGAGGCCATGAGCATCGCCTCACTGGCCCTCTACGTCGGCATCGGGCTGGGGCCGCTGGCCGGCGAGCTGGCGATCGAGCGGGTCGGGTTCGCCGCCGCGTGGGTGCTGGCCGCGACGGCCGCGCTGACCGCGCTGATCCTGGTGCTGCGGGTGCCCGACACCCGGCCGCGGGACGCCGCCGACGCGGCGACGGGCTCCCCGCCCCGGAACCGTCTGGTGCACCCGGCCGGCCTGCTGCCGGGCCTGGTGCTGCTCAGCAGCATCCTGGGGATGGCCGGGTTCCTGACCTTCGTCCCGCTGTACGCCATCGACATCGGCATGGACGGGTCCCGGGTGGTGCTGCTGGTGTTCGCCGGCATCGTCGTCGGGATCCGCAGCGTCGGCGCCCGCATCCCCGACCGGCTCGGCGCCGCCCGCGCCACCCGCACGGCCCTGGCGCTGTCGGCCGCGGGGCTGGCGCTGATGGGCACCTGGCGGTCGCCGGCCGGCCTGCTGGCCGGCGCGGTCGTCCTGGCCGTCGGCATCGCCCTGCTCACCCCCGCCGTCATGGCCCTGGCCGTCGAAGGCGTGGCGCCGGGGGAGCGGGCGTCGGTGATCGGCACCACCTCGGCCTTCCTGGACCTCGCCTTCGGGCTGGGCCCGGCGATGCTCGGCTTCGTGGCCGCGGCGCTCGGCCGGCCCGGGACGTTCCTGGCCGGCGCCGCCGTGGCCGCCGCGGGCTGGGTCCTGGTGGTGGCGACGCGGCTGGGCCGCAGGGCCTAGCGGCTGCCACCGACGATCGCACCTGCCCGGCGGTCACACGTCTCGGCAGTCGCCGACCGGCGGAGCTCCTGGCGTGCAGGTCGCGATCGCGCGGCCGGCGTGGTTGAGCGCCTGCACCTTGACGAACGGGAGGCGCTCGGAAGGCGTCACCACAAACAGGCCCATGAAGAACTTGACCGGGAAGCGGTCCCCGGGATCGACCAGCCCGAACGCCGGCGAAGCACGCCCGCCCTCGCGCAGCAGCCGCACCCGAGCCGCCTGCCTGGTGGCATAGCCCTGCGCGTAGGCAAGGGCCCCGCGGCCCGCCGGGACGGTAAGGGTGGCGCCGGTGGCCGCCAACCGCTTCCGCGCGGGCGGGGAGGGGCCGCCGTCGATCCAGGGTTCGCTCACGACGCCTGAGGTGCCGTCCGGCGGCAGCAGGCCGTGAACCTGGCAGATCCAGCCCTCACCCGGTCGTGGCGGCTTGGCCGCAACCATCAGCCCATAGCCGTGCGCCCGTATCCAGCCGATGAGTTCCGGGGCGCCACCGCCCCGGCACCGGTTCAGGACGGACGTCATGTGCTGGAGCAGCCGGTGCTCGGGCGTGCCCGCCGCCGGCTGGTCGGTGCGCACCGTGCCGGTGCCGGGGCGGGGCTGGGTGCTCGGTGGCCCGACCGGCGGGAGCGGGGCGGGCGCATCCGGGGCACCCGCGACGCGGTCGACGACCATGGCGCCGGCCACCAGCAGCACCACCAGCAGCGACGCCACCGCACCGGCAAGACGGAGCTGCCGCTGCCGGGCTCGCCGGACCGCCGCCGCGGCGCCTGGGGTCCGCCCCTCCCGCGCGGCCGCATCCGCGAGCTCCTGGAACCGCTCACGCAGATCGCTCATCAGGAACCCGGCACCTCCTCAAGGTCCTCCAGCAGCACCGCCAGTGCCCTGCGGCCGCGGGCCAGCGCGCTCTTGACGGTCCCGCCGGGGAGCGACAGCGTCCGGGCCACCTCCTCGACCGGCATGCCGACCAGATGGTGCAGGACCAGCACCTGCCGCTGGCGGATCGGCAGGGTCCGCAGCGCCGCCAGCAGGTCGAGCGCTTCGACCGAGACCTGCGGCGCATGCGGCGGCGGCCCGGCCCGCAGGAGGGCGCGCGCCCGCCGCCGCAGCCTGCGGGCGCGTTCGGCGGCGAGGTTCATCGCCACGCGCCGCACCCAGGCCTCGGGGACCTCGTAGTCGCGCAGCCGCGACCAGTGCAGGAACGCCCGGGCGAAGGCCTCCTGGACGACCTCCTCGGCCTCGTGGAGGTCGCCGGTCACCAGGAGCAGCTGGCCGAGCAGCCGCCCGACCGCGCCACCATAGAACTCCTCGAATGCCGCGTGGCTGCTCATCCCCGGGTGTCCATCCTCGGCGCCGGCGGCCTCTGCAGAGATATACATGTCGCAGGCTGGCCGGCGGTTGCAGGCCGAGAGCTACCGGCGGCGGCGCCCGCCCTCAGCGGGCGGGGCGAGCTCGTCGGCGAGGGCGCCGAGGAACAGGCCGACGTCGGTGACCACGCCGGTCGCCTGGGTGGAGCCGCGGTCGGCGAGCTTGGTCACCGTCGCCGGGTTGATGTCCACGCACACCAGCGGCACCGAGGCGGGCAGCAGGTTGCCGACGGCGATCGAGTGCAGCATGGTCGCCACCATCAGCGCGTAGCCCACCCCCGGCAGCAGCGAGCGCATCTGCCGCTGCGCGTCGATGACGTCGGTCACCGTGTCCGGCAGCGGGCCGTCGTCGCGGACCGACCCGCCCAGCACCACGTCCACGCCGTGCAGCACGCAGGCGTGCATGATCCCCGAGGTCAGCACCCCCTGCTCGACCGCCTTGGCGATCGAGCCGCAGCGGCGGATGGTGTTGAGGGCGCGGATGTGGTGCTCGTGGCCGTGCTCGACGCCGATGCCCTCCAGCAGGTTCACGCCCAGCGAGGTGCCGTACAGGGCGCCCTCGATGTCGTGGGTGGCCAGCGCGTTGCCGGCGAACAGCACGTCCATGTAGCCGGCCTCGATCAGCCGCACCACCGCCGGGCCGGCGCCGGTGTGCACCACCGCCGGGCCGGCGACCCACAGGTTCTTCTCGCCGCGCTCCCGGGTCTCCCGCATCATCGTGGCCACCTTGCGCACGATCAGCCCCTGCGGCTTCTCGCTGGAGACCTGGGAGGACATGAACTCGAAGACCTCCCCGGCGCGGCCGCGGTCGCGCGGGCGCACCCGCAGGCCCTGGCTGCCGACCACCACCGGGTCGTCCTTGAGCACGTCCGACATGGGCACGGTGCGGGCGTGGCCGTCGCGGACGACGATCGCGCAGTCCATCTCGGGGTTCTCGACCCGCAGCCAGGTGCCGTCGACGCGGACCTCGGTCTCCAGGTTGGTGGAGGAGTAGAAGCCGTCGGGGAGCACCCCGTCCATCTCGGCCGGCACCAGGTCCGCGTCGCCGGTCTCGACCCGCTGCATCCCCAGCCCCATCAGCGACTGCACCAGCTCCTCCAGCCGCGCCGGGTCGTCGGCGGTGACCTGGAGCCGGGCGTAGGAGGGGTCGACCGGGGTGTGGCCGACGTCGAAGCGCTCGATGCGGTAGCTGGCGCGAGCCTCCAGGACCTGATCGAGGATGCGGGTGAACAGCATCGAGTCGATGATGTGGCCGTGGATCTCCAGGTTCTCGGTGTGGGCGGGCATGGCTCCTCTGGTCGCGCTCGGTGCCGGCTGACGGACGATTGTGGCACGCCGGCGCGTAGAATCGCGGACGATGATGGTCGATCTGCGCTCTGACACCTTCACCCGGCCCACCCCGGCGATGCGCCGCGCCATGGCCGAGGCCGAGGTCGGCGACGACGTCTGGGGCGAGGACCCCACCGTGCAGCGCCTGGAGGCCGCGGTCGCCGAGCGGCTGGGGCACCAGGCGGCGCTGTTCGTCCCCTCCGGCACCATGGGCAACCAGATCTGCCTGCGGCTGGCGTCCCCGGCCGGCACCGAGTGCCTCGCCAACGAGGACAACCACATCTTCTGGTACGAGTCGGGCGCGGCGCCGCTGCTCAGCGGCATCCAGCTCCACGCCGTGCCCGGCGAGCGCGGCGCGCTGGACCCGGCGGCGGCGCGCCGGCGGGTCCGCACCGCCGACTACGGGGTGCCGACCACCGCGATCGCCGTGGAGCAGACCCACAACCGCGCCGGCGGCGCCGTCCTGCCCCTGGAGGCCCTGCGGGAGCTGCGCAAGCTCGCCGACGACGCCGGGCTGCACCTGCACTGCGACGGCGCCCGCATCTGGAACGCCTCGGTCGCCTCCGGGGTGCCGCTGGACCGCTACGGCCGCCTGTTCGACACCCTCTCGGTGTGCTTCTCCAAGGGCCTGGCCGCCCCGGTCGGCTCGGCGGTGGTCGGCGACCGCGACCTGGTCGCGCGGGCCCGCCGCACGCGGGCGCTGCTGGGCGGCGGCATGCGCCAGGCCGGCGTGCTCGCCGCCGCCGCCCTGGTCGCCCTCGAGCAGATGGTCGAGCGGCTGGCCGAGGACCACGCCAACGCCCGCCGCACCGCCGAGACGGTGGCTGCCGCCGTGCCCGGCAGCGTCGACCCCGCCACCGTGGAGACCAACATGGTGCTGCTGCGGGCGGCGCCGTTCGGCACCGACGCGCCCGGGCTGGTCAAACGCCTGGCCGACCTGGGGGTGCTGGCCGCCGACGTCGACCCCGAGCAGGTCCGGCTGGTCTTCCACTACGAGGTCACCCCCGAGGATGCCGACCGGGCCGCCGACGCGATCGTCGCCGCCGGATGAGCCGATCCACCGGGGGGGCCGAAAGCGCCCCGTCCGACCGGGGCACCCCTCCGGGGTTCCCCGGACCCCTCCGGCCGGACCCCCCCGGGCGCTTCGGGCTGGCCGAGGTGGAGCAGGCGGCCGGCCGGATCGCCGGGCGCGTCCACCGCACCCCGGTGCTGACCTCGCGGCTGCTGGACCGCGAGCTCGGCTGCCGGGTGCTGCTCAAGGCCGAGCACCTCCAGCGCGCCGGCGCGTTCAAGGCCAGGGGGGCGTTCAGCGCCCTGCTCGCCCTGGACCCCGCCGAGCGGGCGCGTGGCGTGCTGGCGGTCAGCTCCGGCAACCACGGCCAGGCGGTCGCGCTGGCCGCCGCCGAGACCGGCGGCCGGGCGCTGATCGTCATGCCGGCCGGCGCCAACCCGGCCAAGGTGGCGGCCACCCGCGCCTACGGCGCCGAGGTGCTGATGGAGGGCGTGACCGCCGACAACCGCGAGGCGGTCGTGCGGCAGGTGGCCGCCGAGCGCGGCCTGCGCCTGGTCCACCCGTTCGACGACCCGGCGGTGATGGCGGGCCAGGGCACCGCCGCCCTGGAGCTGCTGGACGACACCGGCGCCGACCTGGACCTGGTGCTGGTGCCGGTCGGCGGCGGCGGGCTGATCTCCGGGACCGCCGCGGCGGTCAAGGGCCGCTCGCCGGCGACCAGGGTGGTGGGGGTCGAGCCGGCGACCGCGGCCGACGCCCGCGACTCGCTGGCCGCCGGCCGCCGCATCGCCCTGCCGGCCGCCCCCGCCACCATCGCCGACGGCGTGCGCAGCCTGTGCGTGGGGGAGCGGCCCTTCGAGGTCATGCGCCGGCTGGTCGACGAGGTCGTCACCGTCACCGACGAGGAGCTGCGCGAGGCCCTGGCGCTGTGCTGGTCGCGCACCAAGCAGCTCATCGAGCCGACCGCGGCCCTGCCCCTGGCCGCGCTGCGCACCGGCGCCGCCCGCGGCCGCCGGGTCGGGGTGGTGCTGTCCGGCGGCAACGTCGACGCCGCCGCCCTCGCCACCTGCCTCGCCGCTCCTGTGTAATCTTGTAATTCGCGAGCGGGAGGAGGCGGTCCCGATGCCGACCATGACCAGGGTGCGCGACCACTGCCTGGCCCCGGCAAGGGCCGTCGACGCCCCGCTGGCGGGTGGGACCTACCGGCGGCTGTTCCCGGAGCTGCCGCCGCTGGAGTGCGACGACGACGCCCTGCACGCGCTCGGCCGCGCGGGCGGCGCCTGTGACACGGTCCACGGCGCCGGCGCTGGGGAGCCTGCCGACGCCAAGGGCGCGGCCGGCTGGCCATTCCTGGGGCAGTTCGTCGCCCACGACATCACCGCCGACCGCTCGCCCCTCACCCACCACGCCGAGGCGGCCGGTATCCGCAACGCCCGCAGCCCGCGCGCCAATCTGGAGTGCGTCTACGGCGACGGCCCCGGCGGCAGCCCCTACCTGTACGACCGTGACGACCCGGCCAAGCTGCTGTTGGGCCGCGACGGCGCCGGCCTGCCGCGCGACCTGCCCCGCAACTCCCAGGGCGTCGCCCTGATCGGCGACCCGCGCAACGACGTGCACCTGCTCATGAGCCAACTCCACGTGGCCATGCTCCACCTGCACAACGGGCTGGTGGGCCGGCTTCGGGCCGATGGGGTGGCCGAGGCCGACCTGCTCGACGAGGCCCGCAGGGCCGCCACCTGGCACTACCAGTGGGTGCTGCTGCGCGACTTCCTGCCGCGAGTGGTCGGGGCGGAGTTGGCCGGCGAGTTGCTCGCCGACGGCCCCCGCCACTTCCGGCCGGCGCCGGGGGCCGCCTGGATCCCGCTGGAGTTCGCCGACGCTGCCTACCGCTACGGGCACGGCCAGATCCGCGACCGCTACCGGGTCAACCGCGACGCCGAGCCGGTGCCGCTCTTCCCCGATCTGCTCGGCTTCCGCCCGGTGCCCGCCGCCCGGACAGTCGACTGGTCGTGCCTGTTCGACCAGCTCGGACAGCCGGCGGCGCAGCGCGCCCGGCGCATCGACGGGCGCCTGGCCAGCTACCTCATCCGGCTGCCACAGGTGCTGACCGGCGTCGCCGCCGATGACGACTACGGCTCGCTGGCAGTGCGTGACCTGCAGCGCGGCCAGGGCGTCGGGCTGCCGTCGGGCGAGGCGGTCGCCGGCCACCTCGGGGTGGCGCCGCTGACGGCCGAGGAGGTCGGCCTGGCCGAGGCGGGCTGGCGGCAGGAGACGCCGCTGTGGCTCTACGTCCTCAAGGAGGCCCAGCACCACGGCGATGGCGAGCGGCTCGGCCCGGTCGGCGGCCGTATCGTCGGCGAGGTCCTGGTCGGCATCGTGGACGCCGACGGCGAGTCCTACCGCGCGGTCGATCCCGCCTGGCGCCCCACCCTGCCCGCCGCCGGCCACGGCGGGGCGAACGGTTTCGGCATGGCCGACCTGCTGGCGTTCGCGGCGGTCGCCGGCGAGGCTGCGGCCGGGGAGGCGGGGTAGCCGGCCGGGCCGTCGCGGGCCGGGGCGCCGCGTCGCCGGGCCGACCCTCGCCGGCCGGCGAGCCGGCACGGTAGCGTGGCCGGCATGCAGCCGGCCGCACCCCCGCAGGCGCGCGCGCCCCGCTGGGCGCGCCGCTTCGTCGCCGCCTACCTGGCGGTGTTCGTGCTCTGCGGGCTCGCCGGGTTCGAGGCGTGGCCGCTCACCGGCTGGCGGCTGTTCGCCGACGCCCGCCAGGCCAGGCAGCCGGGCTGGCAGGCGGTCACCGTCGACCGCGCCGGCCGCGAGACCCCGGTCCCGTTCCGCGAGCTCCCCGCCGGCCACCAGGGCTTCGTGCAGGTCCTGCGGGGCTTCCCGGAGCTGGCGGCCGACCGGCAGGCGGCCGTCTGCCAGGCGTGGGCGGAGGCGGTGCGCGCCCGCGGCGGCGAGGTCGCCGCCGTGCGCCTGTACCAGACCGAGACCGACGTGTCGCACCGGGTCGGCCGCCGCGGCGCGCCGCCCACCCGGGTCCTGCGCTACACCTGCCACGACGGCAAGGTCGATGCGCCGAGCTGAGGCGTGGCTGTTCGCGCCGGGGGACCCCCGCCGGCTGGCGGTGCTGCGGATCGGCCTGTGCGGGCTGCTCGCCGTCCGGCTGGCCACCGGTCCCTACGCCGAGCTGGCGTCGCAGCCGGCGGCGCTGTTCCGGCCGATCTCGTTCCTGCGCGTGCTGGAGCGGATGCCGCCGCGGGGGCTGGTGGTCGCCGTCCAGGCGCTGGCGGTGGCCGCCGCGGTGCTCGCCGCCGCCGGGCTGTGGGCCCGGGTCACGCTGCCGCTGGCGTGGGCCGCCGCGCTGCCGCTGGTCGCCATGACCTCCAGCCTCGGCAAGGTGGTCCACAACGACGTGCTGCTGCTGCTGTGCCTGGTGCCGCTGCTGCCGGCACCCACCAGTGCGGTATGGGCCGTCCGACCGGGGGGGCGGAAAGCGCCCCCCCGGACCCCCCCAAGCCCGGGGGTCGCGTTCGGCTGGCCCGTCCACACCGCCATGGTGGTGGTCGCCGGCGCCTACTTCTTCTCCGGGCTGGCCAAGCTGCTGCACGCCGGCCCCGCCTGGGTGACCAGCGGCAACCTGCGCTGGGTGCTGTACGCCTCCAGCGACCAGCAGCCCGCCCCCAACCCGTACGCGCTGTTCGTCGCCGACCGGCCGCTGCTGGCGCACCTGCTGGCCGCCGCCACCCTGGCCGTGGAGCTCGGCTTCCCGCTGGTGCTGTGGCGGCCCCGGCTGGCGTGGCTGTTCCTGCCGGCCGCGGTCGCCCTGCACGCCGGCATCGGGCTGGCGATGCGCCTGGACTACTCGGTCATGGCCGCCACCGCCGTGCTGGTCATGGTGGACTGGCCCGCGGTCGCCGACCGCCTCCAGCCGGCGGCGGACACCACGCAACCGACCAGGAAGGAGCCGAGCCGATGAGCACCGCCGACGGGACCGCCGACCTGCTGGTGGTCGGGGCGCCGGTGTACACCGCCGACCCCATGCGCCGCTGGGCCGACGCGGTCGCGGTCAGGGACGGCCGCATCGCCGCCGTCGGCGCCGAGCGCGACGTCGCCGCGCTCCGCGGCCCGGCCACCAGGGTGCTGCGGCTGCGCGGCGGGCTGGTGCTGCCCGGCTTCCACGACGCCCACGTCCACCCCTCCACGGGCGGCCTGGAGCTGATGGAGTGCGACCTCCACGAGGTCGAGCCGGCCGGCTACGCGGCGGCCGTGGCCCGCTATGCCGCCGACCATCCCGACGTTCCCTTCATCACCGGCGGCGGCTGGATCATGGACGCCTTCCCGGGCGGCACCCCTCACCGGGACGCGCTGGACGCGGTGGTCGCCGACCGGCCCGTGTTCCTGGTCAACGCCGACGGGCACAGCGCCTGGGTCAACAGCCGCGCCCTCGCCGTGGCCGGCGTCACCGCCGCCACCCCGGACCCGCCGCGGGGCCGGATCGAGCGGGACCCCGCCGGCGAGCCGACCGGCGCGCTGCACGAGGCGGCGATGGACCTGGTCGGCGACCTCGTCCCCGACCCGAGCCCGGCAGAGCGTGAGGCCGGGATCGAGCTGGGCCAGGCCCACCTCCACCGGCTGGGGGTGACCGCCTGGCAGGACGCCCACGTGTCGCCCGCGACCCTGGCCGCCTACCGCGCCGTGGCCGAGCGCGGCGCGCTCACCGGCCGGGTGGTCCCGGCCGTCAAGTGGGAGGTGGCCGACGGCGACGCCCAGCTCGCCACCCTCCTCGAGCTGGCCGGCGGCCACCGCGTCGGCCGGCTGCGCGCCGGCGCCGTCAAGCACTTCCAGGACGGCGTCTTCGAGACCCGCACCGCCGCCATGCTCGACCCCTACCTGGACGGCGACGGGAACCCGACCGGCGACCGCGGCATCGGCATGCTGCCCCCCGACGAGCTTGCCAGGGTCGTGACCGCGCTGGACCGCGCCGGCCTCGACGTCCACATCCACGCCATCGGCGACCGGGCGGTGCGCGAGGCGCTGGACGCCTTCCAGGCCGCCGCCGACGCCAACGGGCGCCGCGACAGCCGCCACCAGATCGCCCACCTCCAGTTCGTCCACCCCGACGACCGTCCCCGCTTCCGCCGCCTCGGGGTGGTCGCCAACGCCCAGCCGTTCTGGTCGTGCCTGGACGGCGCCATGCGCAAGCTGACCCTGCCGTTCCTGGACCCGGAGCGGGCCGGCTGGCAGTACCCGTGGGCGAGCCTGCGCCGGGCAGGGGCGGTGCTGGCGTTCGGCAGCGACTGGACGGTGTCCACCGCCAACCCGCTGCTGGAGATCGAGGTCGCCGTCAACCGGGTGGCGCCGTCCGACCGCGGCGGCGAGCCGTTCCTCCCCGAGGAGCGGGTCGACCTGCCCGCCGCCCTGGACGCCTTCACCATCGGCTCGGCCTACGCGCTGCGCCTGGAGGCCGACACGGGCTCGGTCACGCCCGGCAAGCTCGCCGACCTGGCGGTCCTGGACCGCGACCCGTTCGACCCCGCCGCCGGGCCGATCGGCGACGCCAGGGTGCTCGCCACCCTGGTCGAGGGCGAGCCGGTCCACGCCGACCCCGCCATCGACCTGACCGGCTGACACCACGCATCTGTTCAGTTCTGCTGAACGCCCGTGCGATGCCGTCCGGCCTTGGTGTCACATCCACGCCCGTGTAGAGTGACCCTTGACAGTTGGTCGAGTGCGACTGAACCACCCGGGCGAGGTGAGCCCCCTGACCGTTCCGGGCCATGTCCCTTGACGAGCTCGCGCTCCAGGCGCTCAACGGGTTGAGCTTCGGCGCGCTGCTCTTCCTGCTCGCCAGCGGATTCACCCTGGTCTTCGGGCTGATGAAGATCGTCAACCTGGCGCACGGGGCCTTCTACCTGGTCGGCGGCTACGTCGGCATCGCCACCTTCGGCGCCACCCGCAGCTTCCCGGTCGCCGTGCTGGCCGGCGCCGCCACCGCCGCCGTGTTCGGGCTGGCGTCCGAGCGCCTGCTGCTGCGGCGGGTGCGCGGTCAGGAGCTGCCCGAGGTCCTGCTCACCGTCGGCATCGCGCTGATCATCGCCGACGGCTGCCTGGCCCTCTTCGGCGGCAACCCGCGCTCGATCCCCATCCCCACCCCGCTGGCCGGCAGCGTGCGGCTGGGGAGCTACGCCTACCCCGCCTACCGGCTGTTCGTGATCGCGCTGGCGGTGACCGTCGGCGTGGCGCTGTACGTGGTGCAGCACCGCACCAGGCTCGGCGCGCTGATCCGCGCCGGCGTGGACGACCGCGAGATCGCCGCGGCCATGGGCATCAACGTCCCCCGGGTGTTCACCGCCATGTTCGTGTTCGGCGGCGCGCTCGCCGGCCTGGCCGGCGTGGTGGCGGCCGGGCTGCTCACGCTGCGGCCCGGCGCCGACACCGACATCCTGCTGTTCGCGCTGGTGGTCGTCGTCATCGGCGGGCTGGGCAGCCTCCAGGGCGCCGCGGTCGGCAGCGCGCTCATCGGGCTGGTGGACGCCTTCTCCAAGGTGTGGGTCCCCGAGCTCTCCTACTTCGCCGTGTTCGCGCCCATGGCGATCATCCTGATGTTCCGGCCCGCCGGCCTGTTCGCGAGGTCGAGGGCATGACCGTGCCCCGCTGGACCGCCGCGGCGCTGGCCGCCGCCGGCATCGCCGCCGTGGTCGCCGCCCCCTACGTCCTGCCCAGCTTCGCCGTCTACCTGCTCACGCTGACCTTCATCGCCGCGCTGCTGGCCGGCAGCGTCAACCTGCTGGCGGGCCTGGCCGGGCTGGTCTCGATCGGGCACGCCGGGATCGCGGCGGCCGGCGCCTACGGCGTGGCCTGGGCGGCCGTGCACGACCGGGGGATCGGCGCGCAGCTCGGGGTCGCCGCGGCGCTCACCCTCGCCGTCAGCGTGGTGTACGCCCTCACCACCATGCGCACCTCCGGGATCGTCTTCCTGATGATCACGCTGGCGCTCGGCATGACCGTGTTCGGGCTGGCCCTCAAGCTGTCCAGCGTCACCGGCGGCCAGAACGGCCTGACCGGCATCGGCCGCCCGCAGGCGGTCGACGAGTGGTGGCAGTTCTACTTCTTCACCGCCGCCGTGTTCGGGCTCTGCCTGGTGGCCCTGGCCGTCATCAACCGCTCGCCGTTCGGGCTGATGCTGCGCGGGATCCGCGAGAGCCCCAGCCGCATGACCAGCCTGGGGTACTCGGTGACCACCGCGAAGTTCGTGGCCGTGGTGCTCTCGGGCGCGTTCGCCGGCTGCGCCGGCGTGCTGCTGGTCTGGAACTCGGAGTTCATGAGCCCGTCGGTGGCCTCCTTCCCCCGGTCGGCGCTGGCGGTGGTCATGGTGATCCTCGGCGGCACCGGGACGCTGCTCGGCCCGCTCGTCGGCGCCGGGATCGTGGTGGCCGGCGAGTACTGGCTCAGCTCCTACGTCGAACGTTGGCAGACCGTCCTCGGGGCGGTGTTCATCCTGGTCGTGCTGTACGCGCCGCGGGGGGTCGTCGGGACGATCGCCGCCCTCCCGCGGCGGTCCCGGAAGGAGGGGACATGATCCCAGCGAGTTGGACGGGTCGGCGGCGGGTCGCGCGGCTGCTCCTGCTGGTCGCGGCGCTGGCGCTGGCGGTGTCGGCGTGCGCGCCGGACGAGGGCGGGGGCGGCGGCGGCGACAGCGCCGGCGGCACCGTCAAGGTGGGCTTCATCTCACCGGTCACCGGCTTCGTCGCGGCGCTTGGCACCGACATGCGCCGTGGCTGGGAGATGTACTGGCAGCAGAACGGCGCCAAGGTCGGGGACGTGACCGTCCAGACCGTCTTCGAGGACGACACCGGCGACCCCGAGGTGGCCCTCACCAAGGCGCGCCGCCTGGTCGAGCAGGAGCAGGTCCAGCTGGTCGCGGGACCGATCCTGGCCAACACCGCCTACGCGGTCGCGGGCTACGTCGCCGGCAGGGGCCTGCCGACCCTGCAGATGACCGGCGCCGACGACCTCACCCAGCGCAAGTACGACCCGCACGTGCTGCGCGTGGGCTACACCAGCAGCCAGTCGAACTTCCCGGCGGGCAAGTGGGCCTACGACCAGGGACACCGGACCGCGGTGACCATCTGCCCGGACTACGCCTTCGGCTGGGAGAGCTGCGGCGGCTTCGTCAGCGCCTTCGTGGACGCCGGCGGCACCATCAAGCGGCAGGTCTGGCACCCGCTGGGCACGCAGGACTTCAGCACCTACGTCTCCCAGGCCCGCCAGGCCAACCCCGACGTGGTGTTCGTCGGCTCGGCCGGCGGCCCCGACGCCATCCTGTTCTACAAGGCGTGGACCGGGTTCGGGCTGAAGGACAAGATCCCGCTGGTCGGCAACTGCTGCTTCGCCGACCAGGTCTTCCTGCGCGAGGTGGGCGACGAGGCCCTCGGCCTGCAGAGCTTCACCTACTGGGTGGAGGGCCGCGACTCCGAGGTGGTCCAGCGCTTCGTGCAGGCCTACGAGCAGCAGCACAACGAGATCCCGTCGCTGTACGCGGCGGGTGCGTTCATGATGGCGCAGGTCACCGCCGAGGCGCTGAAGAAGACCGGCGGCAAGATCGAGGGCGAGGAGTTCATCAACGCGGCCCGGCAGGTGTCGCTGTCCGACAGCCTGTACGGCGCGCTGACCTTCGACGACACCAACAACGTGGTGGGCCCGGTCTACCAGACGCGCATCGCCAAACGCGACGACGGCACCCTGTGGAGCGTGGTGGAGAACACCTTCCCGGAGGTGAGCCAGTTCGGCACCGAGGGCAAGGAGGCGTTCCTGCAGCATCCGGTGTTCAGCCGGGACTACACGGGGCAGTGAGCGACCCTTGCCGCCGGAGGAGCCGACCGGGCCGGTCCTGAGACTGGAGGGCGTGGTCCGGCGCTTCGGCGGGCTGGTGGCCGTCGACGGGGTCTCGCTGACGCTGGGACCCCGCCGGCGGCTGGCCGTCATCGGACCGAACGGAGCCGGCAAGACCACGCTGTTTCGCCTCATCGCCGGGGACATGGCGCCCAGCCAGGGCCGCGTCCACCTGTTCGGACGCGACGTGACCGCCATGCCGGCCCACAAGCGCGCGCGGCTGGGCCTGTCGCGCACCTTCCAGGTGACCAACCTGTTCGGCGGGCTGTCGGTGCTCGACAACGTCCGCCTGGCCGTCCAGGCCAGGGCGTCGAGCCGCTGGCGGTTCCTGGCGCCCATCCGCCGGGACGACCAGGTCGGCGCGGCCGCGCGGGAGGCGCTGGAGCGGGTCGGCATCGGCGCCAGGGCAGACCATCGCGTCGCCGACCTCTCCCACGGGGAGCAGCGCCAGCTCGAGGTGGCGATGGCGCTGGCCACCGAGCCCCGCGTGCTGCTGCTCGACGAGCCCGCCGCCGGCCTCTCGGCCGGCGAGCGAGCCCGCCTCCGCGACCTGCTCGAGTCGCTCCCGCGGTCGCTTCCCATGCTGCTCATCGAGCACGACATGCGGCTGGCCCTGAGCCTCGCCGACGAGGTGCTGTGCCTGCACAACGGCCGCCAGATCGCCCTGGGCCCGCCGGGCGAGGTCCGCGACGACGCCACCGTGCAGGCGGTCTACCTGGGACGGGCGGTCGATGCTTGAGGTCCGCGACCTGTGGGCCGGGTACGCCACCGGCACGGTGCTGCGGGACGTGAGCCTGACCGTCGCCGAGGGCGAGGTGCTGGCGCTGCTGGGCCGCAACGGCATGGGCAAGACGACCCTGCTGCGCGCGGTCGCCGGCCTGCGGCCGCCGCTGCTGGCCCGCGGGTCCGTCCGCCTGGCCGGGCAGGAGGTCTCGGCGCTGCCGAGCCACCAGGTGGCGCGGCTGGGCCTGAGCCTGGTGCCGCAGGGCCGGCGCGTCTTCGGCAGCCTCACCGTCCAGGAGAACCTGGCCATCGTCGACCGGCCCGGGCGGGGCTGGGACCTGGAGCGCGTCTACGACCTCTTCCCGCGGCTGCGGGAGCGCCGCGACCAGGTCGGCGCGACGCTGTCCGGCGGCGAGCAGCAGATGCTCGCGATCGGCCGCTCGCTGATGACCAACCCCCGGCTGCTGCTGATGGACGAGCCGTCCGAGGGGCTGGCGCCGGCCGTGCTCGACGTGATCCTGGACCGGCTGCGGCAGATCAAGGCGCACGGCCAGGCCGTGCTGCTGGCCGAGCAGAACGTCGACCTCGCCCTGGAGGTGGCCGACCAGGTCGCCGTCCTCGGCGAGGCCGGCACCATCGCCTGGACCGGACCGCCCGCGACCCTCCGCGGCGACCCCGCCATCCTGCGGGAGCTCGTGGGGCTGTAGAAGGGAGCAGCAATGGCCGAGTACCTCATCCGGCGCGGCGCCGTCGTGTCGGTGAACCCGACCATCGGGACGCTCCGCGACGCCGACGTCCACGTGCGCGACGGCCGCATCGTCGAGGTCGGCACGGGCCTGCACGCCCCCGGCGCGGAGCAGGTCGACGCCTCCCGCATGATCGTGATGCCGGGCCTGGTCGACAGCCACTTCCACATGTGGAGCACGGTGGGGCGCAACTACGTCGCCGAGGGCTTCGAGTACTTCCCGGCCAAGTGGGCCACCTCCGCCGCCTACGAGCCCGAGGACTTCTACCGCAGCGTCACCCTGGGCCTAGTCGAGTGCGCCGCCGCCGGCATCACCACCGTCCACAACTGGAGCCACAACACGCGCTCGCCGGCCCACGCCGACGCGGAACTGGAGGCGCACCGCGACGGGCTGCTGCGGGCCCGCTACTCCTACGGGCACCGCGACCTGCTGCCCGAGGACGAGCCGCTGGACTTCACCGACATCGACCGGGTCCGCGGCCAGTGGTTCGCGGACGACTCGCCGTTCGGGGGGCTGGTACACCTCGGCGTCAACCTCCGCGGCCCGGACCTTGGCGAGATGGCCGTGTTCGACCTGGAGATGGCGGCGGCAGGGCGGCGCGGCCTGCCGGTGGCGATCCACACGGTGCAGGGCGGCACCACCGCCGTCAGCGCGCCGGCGCTGGAGGCCAGGGGCTACCTGGGACCGTCGCTGCTGATCTGCCACTTCCTCGCCGCGACCGAGGACGACCGCCGGGCGATGGCGCGGACCGGCACGCCGCTGAGCTTCGCGGTCCACTCCGAGCTGCGGCTGGGCGAGGCCGGCGACCCCAGGGCGGCGCTGCTGCGGATGCTCGCCGCCGGCGTGCGCGTGAGCCTGTCGATCGACGCGGCGTCCCTGGCGCCCGTCAACCTGTTCGAGGCGATGAACGTCGCCTGGAACATGGGCATCCCCTGGCAGGACAGCGACACCAAGGACCTCGACGCGGTCACCTTCCGCCGCTGCATCGAGATGGCCACCATCAACGGCGCGCGGGCGCTGGGGCTCGGGGAGGTCACCGGCTCGATCACCCCGGGCAAGCGCGCCGACCTCATCCTGATCCGCGCCGACGACCTCAACGTGGCGCCGATGGTGGACCTGGAGTCGACCATCGTGCGGTCGGTGACCCCCGCCAACGTCGACACCGTGCTGGTCGACGGCCGCATCCTCAAGCGCCACGGGGAGCTGGTCGCCTTCGACGTGGGCCGGGTGGTACGCGACGCGCAGCAGGCGTCGGACGTGGTGCGCGCCCGCGCCGGCGGCCGCCTGGCGCCGGCGTCCTAGGCTGTGCGGCCCGGCGGGGCAGGGTGGCCGCGCCGAGCGGTGCGCCGACGCCGCTTCGGCGGCAGTTGGAGCCCGGCCTAGCGACTGGACGCCGTCTTCCGCGCCCTCGACGCGGGTCCCGATGCTGCCGCGGGGCCTGAGTCACCCGTGGCCAGGGTAAAGCCGAAGAAGTCCAGCTCCTGGGCGCTGCCGGGGACCCCAGGGGTGTCCTGGGTGAACAGCTGCCCACCGGCGGTGGTGAGCCCCGTCGGGGAGCCGGACAGCACGCTCACCGCCCCGGCATCGACGGTGCCGCCCACATCCTCGAAGGGGGCACCGACACCCAGGTCGGCGAAGCTGTCGCCGTTGAAGTCCCCGGCCGCCAGGGCAGAGCCAAAGCCGTCACCGGTCTCCACCGTGCCGCCGACCTGGGTGAACAGCCGTCCCCCCACGGCGCTCAGCCCCGTCGGGGAGCCGGGCAGCACGCTCACCGCCCCCGCGTCGACCGTGCCGCCCACATCCTCAACCAGAGCACCCACACCCAGGTCGGCGAAGGTGTCGCCGTTGAAGTCCCCAGCCGCCACCGTGAAGCCGAACTCGTCACCAGCTTCCACCGTGCCGGCGACCTGGGTAAACAGCCGTCCCCCCACGGCGCTCAGCCCAGCCGGGGAGCCCGGCAGCACACTCACCGCCCCCGCGTCAACGGTACTGCCCACAGCCTCGAACGGGGCACCGGCGGCCAGGTCCGCGAAGGTGTCGTTGTCGAAATCGCCGGCCGCCAACGCGAACCCGAACTGGTCGCCGAGTTCGGCGGCGCTGCCGACCTGGGTGAACAGCCGTCCCCCCACGGCACTGAGCCCAGCCGGGGAGCCGGGCAGCACGCTCACCGCCCCCGCGTCAACCGTGCCGCCCACATCCTCAGAGGGCGCGCCGGCGGCCAGGTCGGCGAAGCTATCGTGGTTGAAATCCCCGGCCGCCACCGCAAAGCCGAACTGGTCGCCGGCCTCCACCGTGCCGGCGACCTGGGTGAACAGCCGCCCCCCCACAGCGCTCAGCCCGGCCGGAGAGCCGGGCAGCACGCTCACCGCCCCGGCATCGACGGTGCCGCCCACACCTTCGAACGGGGCACCGACCGCCAGGTCCGCGAAGCTGTCGTGGTTGAAATCCCCGGCCGCCACCGTAAAGCCGAACTGGTCGCCGGCCTCCACCGCGCCGCCGGCCTGGGGGAACAGGTGGCCGCCGGTGCCGGTGAGCCCGCTCGCCGAACCGTACAGCACGTTCACCGCACCCGCCGCGACGACGCTGCCGACACCCTCACCAGGGACGCCCACCGCCAGATCGGCGAAGGTGTCGTTGTTGAAGTCGCCTGTCGCCAGGGCAGAGCCGAAGCCGTCATCGGCCTCGGCGACGCCGGGGAGCCCGGGGGTGTCCTGGCCGAACAGTTGGCTGCCGCTGCCGGTGAGCCCACTCGCCGAGCCGTACAGCACGTTCACCGCGCCGGCCCCCACCACCGCGCCCACGCGGTCGAGCGGCACCCCCACGGCCAGGTCGTCGGCGCCGTCGTTGTTGAAGTCGGCCTGCAGGCTCCTGGCCGGTGCGGCCTGCCTGGCCGCGGAGCCGTGAGCGGCACCGCTTGCGGCCGGCCAGACACCCACCACCAGGCCAAGGACAAGCACGACCACGGTCCGCCGCATCTGCATCACCTTCCATCGAGCGGCAGACCACGCCCGCTCGACCAGCAAACGAGAACGACAGCGAGCATCAACGGCTACCTCACTCGCCTAGGCACAGGCAAGCGGGAACGGCGCCGTCTGGCCGACCGGACCGCGGTTGCGGCAGAACAGCAACCCCTGACGGTGCAGGTCGTAGATGATGCCGGAGATCGCGTCGGGATAGTTGCTGAACAGGTGCCCCAGGACAACGCCGCTCGTCTTGGCCGACCGGGGCGCGCTCCGCACGATGGCCCGGATGCTCGAGATGCTGCGATAGTGCACGCCGCCCGGCAGCTGCCACTGCCAGTCCAGCGTGTCGATGGTCCACGTACAGATCCGGTACCCAAGGCCAGCGGCGATATTGGCCACCCGCGAGTCATACGCGCCGTACGGTGGGCGCAGCAGGTTGGTGGCGATCCCCTGACGGATCTCCGCACGCACTGCATCGTCCGGCAGCGTGGTGAGGTCGGGGTGCGAGTAGGTGTGATTGAGCACCCAGTGACCCTGCTGCCGAAGCGTGGACACGATATCCGGATACAACTGGGCGTCCTGGTTGATGAGGAAGAACGCCGCCCGGATGTTGCGTGCCTGCAGGGAGGCGCCGATGCGGGTAGCGCGATAAGGGTCGCCATACGCCCAGTCATCGAAGGTCAGCAGGACACGTCCGGAGGTGTTGCCGCAACGGGAATTGGTGTAGGGGGCCGCCTGGGCAGGAGCAGCCGAGCTACCGACCACGCCAAGCGCCACTACCGCCGTGAGCAGGACGGCGACGATGCTGCCACTCGGTCGCATCGCGACCTCCCTCGGAGGAACCACAACCCTGCGGGTCAGGGATGACAGTATCGGCGAACCGACCCGACCGGTCACAATCACGGGGTCGCGGGCGCGGCCGCGGCGCAGGGCGCCCTCCCAGCCGGCCTGGCGGTCCTTCCGCCCGCAGCCCGTCGAGGTAGTCGTCGGGCATCTGTCCGCGGTAGGCGCCCTGCCACGCCCGCACGTGGCGCCGGCCGAGGGCCGGCGCGTCGCCGACGGCCGCGTGGCGGACCGTGACCGCGCCGGGGGCGCTCACCGCAGGGCCGGCTCGTCGACGGTGAGGGTGCGGGCGTCGGCGTCGAGGGTGGCGGCCACGCCCAGCGGCAGGGTGGCCAGGTGCTTGGCGTGCCCGACCGCCAGCTTGTACAGCACCGGCACGCCAAGCGGCTCCAGGTGCTCCTCCAGGACCTGCTCCAGCGACTTGGTCCGCGGCCACTCCGGCCGCTGCTCGCTCCAGTCGCACTTGTCCAGCTCGCCGATCGCCACGCCCACCAGCTGCGCCAGCTTCCCGGCCTGCCCGAGCTGGGTGAGCATGCCGTCCACGTAGCAGGGCGGCGCGTCGAACTCCTCGAAGAACAGGATCGCGCCGTCCAGCTCCAGCTCCCAGGGGTGCCCATGGTCTGCAGCAGCAGCCACAGGTCGCCGCCGACCAGCGGGCCGCTTGCCCGGCCGCCGCGGATGGGCCGCACGTACGGGTCGTCGGGGTCGGGCGGCACCGGCCCGGCGCCGCCGCCGGCCAGCACCTCCAGCAGCCGGCCGCGGGTGAACTCGCTGGTGTCCCTGGCGCCCATCGTCCACAGGTGCGGCCCGTAGAAGGTCGCCAGCCCGCACCGCTGCCGCAGCGCCACGTGCAGCGCGGTGATGTCGGAGTAGCCGCAGAACGCCTTGGGGTGCTCGGCGATCAGGTCGAAGTCCAGGTGCGGCAGCAGCTGCATGGAGCCGAACCCGCCGGTGAGGCACTGCACGACGTCCACCTCGGGGTCGGCGAACATCGCCTCCAGGTCGCGGGCGCGGCCCTTGGCGTCACCGGCGACGTGGCTGTCGCGGGCCTCGATGCCGTCGGCCAGCTTCACCCGGTAGCCGCGCGCCTGCCACCACTCGACCCCGCGGAGCAGGTCGGAGCGGTTCTCCCAGGGGCTGGCCGGCGCCGGCACGCCGATGCAGCCGCCCTCCGGCAGCGGCCGGCCGAACCGGGTCGCCTGGATCATCGCGCCGCATCGTCCCACACCCGGCGGCGCCGGCGGCGGCCCTGTCCCGCTCATCCCCGATTGGCCTTCGTGGGCGAGTTCCCGATATGGTGCCCGGCCGACCGAGACGGCGCCGGTAGACCAGGGGTCCCAGATCGCCAGGAACGCGACCCGCGGGAGGCACCTCGCCGCCACGAACCCGGCGTGGCGGCGCTGGGCGCTGACCGCGCCGCTGGCGCTCGCCCTTGGCACGACCGCCGCCGGCCTCGGGCTGGACCGCGATCGCCGCTCCCGCCCCGACCCGGCGCCGGTGGCGGCCCCAACCAGCCATGCGGCCAGCGTCACCACCGCGCCCACCGTCGTCACCGCCACGACCGCGCCGCCCCTTCCCGAGCTTCCCAGAGGCGGGCGGCGGCTGTTCCCCCGCTACCGGGTGGTCGGCTTCTACGGCATGCAGAACCTCGACGCGCTCGGGGCCGGGCCACCGGAGACGGTCGGCCAGCGGCTGCTGCGGGTGGCCCGCGCCTACGCCACGCCTGGCCATCCGGTGCTGCCGATGTTCGAGCTGATCGCCACCATCGCCCACCCCTTCCCGACGCCGAGCGGCCTGTACCGGACCCGCCAGGACGACGAGATCGTCCAGCGGTACCTACGGGCGGTCCGGCGCATCAAGGGGATCCTGGTGCTGGACGTGCAGCCGGGACGGGCCGAGTTCGTCGACGAGCTGCGCCACTGGGAGCCCTACCTGCGCCAGCCCGACGTCGGCGTGGCCCTGGACCCGGAGTTCCGCATGGGGCCGGGGCAGGTTCCCGGCAGGCAACCGGGCCGCGCCGACGCCGCCGCCATCAACCGCGCCTCCGGGTACGTCGCCGACATCGTCCGGCGCCACCGGCTGCCCCAGAAGCTGTTCATGGTCCACCAGTTCCGCGACAGCATGATCGCCGACAAGGCCGCCATCGCGATCCGGCCGGGAATGGCCATGACCTGGAACGCCGACGGCTTCGGCGTCCGCTCGGCCAAGCTCGCGGACTACCGCTCCTACACCCGCGACCGGCGCTTCCACCCCGGCCTGAAGCTGTTCTACCGGGAGGACGTCGAGCTCATGACACCGTGGGAGGTGCTGCGGCTGCAGCCGCCGCCGCGGGTGATCAACTACCAGTGACCGGCTCGCGGCGCTGCGGGAGCGGCTTGGCCAGCAGCTCGTCGACGTAGGCGACGCACTCGGCGACCGCCGCCTCCAGCAGCGCCCGGCCCTTGTCGGCGGTCGCCTTGGTGGCGTCGCCCTGCACGCCGCTGCGGCTGAACGCCGACCACCACGGCATCAGCTTCAGCGACCCGTCCGACCAGTCCAGCCAGGCGTGCTCGCCCTCCGGGTAGCCGCGCTCGTCCACCGCCAGGTCCATGTCGACCGCGTCCGGGTCGATCGCCAGGTAGATCGAGGTCTCCAGCTCGCAGGCGTGGGCCATGCCGCCCCGGCTGGAGTCGCGGACCCGCTCGATGACCGCGGCCGCCTCCGGGCTGGCCAGGTAGAACGCGGCCGCCGCCAGCACCTCGGGCCGCTCCACCATCACCAGCCGGGCCGCCATCTCGACCAGGTTCTGGTTGGAGCCGTGGCCGTTCAGGAACAGCATCCGCCGGAAGCCGTGGTGGGCGAGCGAGCGGCCGACGTCCGCGCAGTAGCGGGTGAAGGTGTCCCAGCCGATGGTGATCGCGCCGGGGAAGTCCATGTGGTGCGGGTCGTAGCCGTGCGGGACGGCCGGCAGCAGCACCACCCGGTCGCCCGCCCTGGTGGCGGCCCGCTCGCAGATCTCGGTCACGATCCTGAGGTCGGTGTCGACCGGCAGGTGCGGCCCGTGGTCCTCCAGGGTCGCCACCGGCACCAGCGCCACGCGCTCCTCGCCCGCCGCCCGCCGCACCTCCGGCCAGGTCAGGCGCTCGTACCGCAACGGCCCCCGCTCAGACCACACCGGACAGGTCCACCTCCTCGTAGGGGGTGACGCACGGGCTGCCCGGCGCCACCCAGATCCTCCCAAGGTCCAGGTCGCAGATCATCGAGAACATGATCGCCGAGGCCTCGTCGGCCGGCTCCCCGGTGCCGTGCTGGCAGATCGTCTGCGGCCCGCCGCCGCCGTGGTCGGCCAGGATCTCGCCGAGCGCCGCCGGCGTGGCCGGGGCGCGCTCGTCGACCAGCGCCCGCAGCCGGTTCAGGCGGGCGATGCTGCCCGGGCTGGGCGGCGGCGCCCGCTCGGCCAGCTCCGGGTCGGTGTAGTGGTTGGTGTGGCAGCCGGGCACGCCGACCACCGCGAAGCGGGTGGCGCTGGTCTCGATGCTCATCGCCGAGCCGGTGCCGAACGCGAAGCTGTGCCCGTAGCCGCCGGCGCGGCCCGGCAGGGTGGCGCGGCGCAGCGCGTCGGCGGGGGAGGAGGACACCAGCGCGTGCCTGGAGACCAGCACCCGCGGGATGCCGACGCCGTCGTCGCGGGCGACCAGCGACTGGATGCCCTGGGCGACCCGGTACTCGTTCATGCCGACGGCGGGCAGGCAGCAGACGATGGTGGGGGAGACCAGCGCCGGGCCGTCGTCGGGCAGCTCGATCACCACCGCCACGTTGCCCTGGTCGCCGGCCATCCACTGCTCGTTGTGGCCCAGCAGCGTGTAGCCCGGCCCGGACACGGTCACCGTGGAGCAGCCCTCCCCGCCGGCGCCGGTGACCTCCCCGAGCCCCCCGCCCGGCTCCAGCAGCGGCTCCAGCTCCTCGAACGCGTTGATCGCGAACAGCTCCCAGAACGACACCCCGGCGGCCTCGGCCATGCCGCTGATCAGCTCGACCAGGTCGGGCAGCTCCCGCTCGGCCGCCTGGAGGTAGGGGCTGAGCAGGCCGGCCAGCTCGCCGGCGTGGACCCCGCGGCGGACCAGGTAGCGCCAGTAGAACTCCAGCGACTGGCGGATCAGGTCGGCCAGCTCGTAGCCGAGGGTCCTGCCCCGCTCCATCGGGTCGCCCCTGGCGACCACCACCCGCAGGGGACTCACGCCGGCGCCTCGCCGGCACCGGCCGCGTAGGCGAGCAGGAAGGCGGCGGCCCCGACCACGTGCTCCTGGAGGCCGGCGAGGGTGGCGTACTCGTCGGGGCCGTGCGCGCCCGCGGCGTGGCCGACCCCGCCGGCCGCCCACGGCAGCCCCAGGATGCGGTCGAACACGTAGTAGGGCGCGCACCAGGGCGCCAGCGGGTAGGGCAGCGGCCGCCGCCCGAGGGCCTGGTAGGAGGCGCGCAGCGCCAGCTCGGAGCGGTTGCCCGGCGGCGCCTTGGCCCACGGGTAGGACTCCAGCATGCGGACCTGGACGTGGCCGAAGCCGTGGCGGTCCAGGTGGCGGCGGACCGCGGCGGCGGCCGATTCGGGGTCGCCGCCCGGCACCAGCCGGATGTCGACCAGGGCCACCGCGCGGCTCGGCACGATCGTCTTGCCGCCCGGGCCCACGTAGCCGCCGGCGATCCCGGAGACGTTCAGGGTCGGCCGGAACAGCAGCGCCTCCAGCAGCTCCGGCGCGCCCCCGGGCAGGCGGTAGCGGGCGGCGCGGGCCTCGCGCAGGTGCTCGGCCGGGTCGAAGGTCTCGGCCAGCTCGGCGAGCAGGCGGGCGTCGCCGTCGCCCGGGGTGGCGGCGCCGTCCAGCCCGGCCACGCGGATGCGCTCGTCCTCGTCGGTCAGGGTCGCCAGCGCGTGGACCAGCGCCCACACCGGCGACGCGATCCAGGCCTGCTCGCTGGAGTGCAGGTCGATCGCTGGCCCGCCCCAGTCCCCGCCCTGGGCGACCAGCTCCAGGCTGCACAGCCCCTTGCAGCCGAGGATCAGCTCCGGCTGGCCGTCCAGCCCGGCGGTCAGGTCCAGGTCGAAGGCGGCCTCGGCGCGCAGGTCGGCGGCGCGGGCCCGCACCACCGCCGGCAGGTTGGGGCTGCCGAGCTCCTCCTCGCCCTCGACCAGGAGCGCGACCGTGAGCGGCGGCATCGCGTCCAGCTCGCGCAGCACCTCCACGGCCAGGAAGAAGGCGGCCAGGCAGCCCTTGGAGTTGGCGCTGCCCCTGGCGACCACGGCGGGACCGACCCCCGGCAGCTCGCGGACCTCGGCGGCGAACGGCGGCGAGGACCACTCCGGCTCCTCGGCGGGCTGCACGTCGTACATGCCGTAGCGCAGCAGCCGTGGGGCGCCCGCCGGGCCGGGCAGCTCGCCCAGCACCAGCGGGTGGCCGGGCGTCTCCACCAGCTCGAAGGCGCCGCCGGCGCCCTCGATCCAGGCGCCGGTCGCCTCGGCGGCGGCGCGGATGCCCTGGCCGGTGGCACTGACCGACGGGAGCCGGAGGTAGTCGCGGATCCGCTCCAGGTCGGCGGGGAACCGCTCGGCGACCCGCGCGCGGACCCGTTCCAGCGTTGCGTTCACCTGCGTATTCTCTACAACCAGCCCTTCCGCTTGAAATACAGCCACAGCGCGCCGGCGCCGACCGCCATCAGGCCGATCGCCCAGGCGTAGCCGAACCGCCAGCCCAGCTCCGGCATGTGCACGAAGTTCATGCCGTAGATGCCGCTGATCATCGTGATCACCGCGAAGATCGCGGCGTAGGCGGTGAGGTTGCGGGCGACCGTGTTGACCCGGTTGGACGCCACCGTCAGGTTCGCCTCCAGCACGCCGGCGGCCAGGTCCTGGTAGTCCTCGATGCTCTCCACCACCCGGATCAGGTGGTCGTAGATGTCCTGGAGGTAGCGCCGCGCCTCGCGGCTGAACAGGCCGAGGTCGCGGCGCAGCAGCACGACCATGGCGTCGCGCATGGGCCCGGCCACCCGGCGGACCGCGATCAGGTCCTTGCGCAGCGCGAAGATCTGGTTCTGCACGTCGACGCTGCCCTGGAACACCGCCTCCTCCAGGTCCTCGACCCGCTCGCCGATCCCGTCCAGGGTCGGGAAGAAGGAGTCCACCAGCTCGTCCAGGACCACGTACAGCAGGAACCCGGCGCCCTCCCGCGCCAGCTCCGGGTGGGCCTTGACCCGCCTGGCGACCGACTCGGCGTCGATCGGCCGCCCGGCGTGGAAGCTCACCAGGAAGTTCTGCCCGGCGACCAGGTCCAGCTCGTGCAGCTCGACCCGCTGGCCCTCCGGTCCCGGCTTGGCCGCGTAGGCGACCAGCAGCACGTGGCCCGGGTACTCCTCGACCTTGGGTCGCTGCTTGCGCTGGTGGTGGCAGTCCTCGAGGGCGACCGGGTGGATGTCGAACTCGTGGCCCATCTCGGCCACCTCCTCCGGCGTCCCGGAGACCACGTCCGCCCACACCAGCGTGTCCGGCTCGGCCCGGACGTCGGAGAGATCGGTGACCGGCACGTCGGTCAGCTCCTCCCCCTCCCGGAACACGTGCACCTTGATCATGCCGCTCCTCCAGCGAGGTCATCGGAGTGTACGTCGCGATGATGGTGCCGAACCGTGGGCGCTGCTGGTGCGAACCACCGGGAACGGACAGACGCGCACCAGAAAGAGCCCGGCATGGCCCGCCCACCGACCCTCCGCCGTCGCCTCCGCTCCGCCGTCGCCGGCGCGGTCGTGCTGACCGCGATCATGGCGGCCACCGCCGGCGCCTCGGTGCCCGCGGTGGAGACCCAAGCTCCGCAGACGACCCGGCTGGGCACCCGCCCCCGCACGCCGATCCCGGGGTTCCTGCTCGACCGGGGCCGCTACGTGAGGTTCGACGCGCCCCAGGCGGTCATCCAGACCGAACCCGCCAGCATCAACAACCGCGGCGAGATCGTGGGCCACTACATGGACGCCGCCGGCATCAGGCATGGCTTCCTCCGCGACCGGCGCGGCCGGTTCGCCACCATCGACGTTCCCGGCGCCAGGACGGGGACCGTTCCCCTGCGGATCAACGATCACGGCCAGATCGTGGGTCGCTACGACCTGCGGTCGGTCGACGCCCCCGACCCCAGGTTCCGCGGCTTCCTGCTCGACCGCGGGAGGCTGGTCAGGATCGACGTCCCCGGCGCGGTGGCCACCCAGCCGGCCGGCATCAACAACCGCGGCCAGGTGGTGGGCGAGTACCGGGACGCCGCCGGCAAGGGCCACGGCTTCCGCTGGGAGCGGGGCCGGTTCACCACCGTCGACCTGCCCGGCGCCGCCGCGACCTCGCTGGTGGACATCAACGACTGCGGCCAGCTCCTCGGCGCCTATGTCGACGGCGGTGGGCAGCTTCGCAACTTCCTGCTGGACCGGGGCCGCCTCACCACCTTCGCCGCTCCCGGCGATCTGCTGACCTTCGCGCGCGACCTCAACAACCGCGGCCAGGTCGCCGGGTTCACGCTGACAGGGCTGGAGGAGTTCGCCCAGGGGGCCCGCGGGTTCCTGCTGGCCAACGGCGTCACGGCCCGGTTCACCCCGATCGACGTCCCCGGCGCGCCCAGGAACCAGGTGATGGGCCTCAACGACCGCACCCAGCTCGTCGGCTTCTACGAGAACACCAACGCCACGCCCAGCGCGTGACGCCGTGGTCAGCCCTCCCGCCCCGAGCGGTGCGGGGCCCGGCGGCGGGCGGGCTCCAGGAACGGCAGCACCGCGGCCAGGAACGCCTCGGGCCGGTCGACGAAGGGCACGTGCCCGGCGTCGAGCACGATCAGCCGCGCGCCGGGGATCGCCGCGGCGGCGCGGCGGCCGAGCCGTGGCGGCACCACCGGGTCGTGCACGCCCCAGACCAGCAGCGTCGGGGCGGTGATGGCGCCGGCGTCGGCGCGCAGGTCGTGCTCGGGGGCGCTGAAGCTGCGCCACAGGCCGTTGAGGAGCTCGGTGGTGCCGGGCCGCCGGGCGGCCTCGACGGCCGCGTCGCGGACGCGCACGGCGGCGCCGTCGCGGGCGTGCAGGTAGCGGGCCGCGAACCACGGGTAGATCGCGCGCAGGAACCACGGCCGGCCCATGGCCGCGCAGAACGCGCGCCAGCGCAGCGTCGCCCCGCCGAAGCCGCCGCTGTCGACCAGCACCAGCGCGCCGACCACCTGCGGCCGGCGGATGGCCAGCCGCGCGGCGGCGAAGCCGCCGACCGCGTTGCCGACCACCGCCACCGGCGCCAGGTCGAGCGCGTCGACCACGTCCTCGACCGCGTCGGCGAAGAGGGCGGCCGACGCGCGCCAGGGCGCCGGCGGCAGCGGGGACTCGCCGTGGCCGGGCCAGTCCAGAGCGATCGTGCGGAAGCGCCCGGCCAGCGCCGGCCGCACGCCGTCCCAGTCGCGCCGGTCGTGGGCGGCGGCGGGGAGCAGCAGCAGGCCGGGACCGGCGCCCAGCTCGTCAACGGCGAGCCTGCCGGCTCGGGTTGGCACGGTTGGCACGATCGCCTCCCGAGGGCCCGATGACACGTTTGACCGACCGGTTAGTCAAGCGCCTCTACTTTGCCGTGCCGTGGCCCGGCGGTCCACCCGCCAGCGCGAACCGTTGACAAAGTGGACTAGGCCAGTTATCTTCCACTGACTCGCTGCGTGGTCCCGGCCGCCGCCAAGGGGGAGCTCATGCGCCGACGCCTCACGACCAGACTCGGGCTCACCGCGGTGGCGCTGCTGCTGCTCGGCGGCCTGCTCGCCGCGACCCCGGCCGCCGCCGCCCCGCAGACCGCCGACCGCGCCTACCGCAAGGTCGGCTACTTCATCCAGTGGGGCATCTACGGGCGCAGCTTCTTCGTCAAGGACCTGGTGCCAAGCGGCGCCGCCGCCAAGCTCACCCACGTGAACTACGCCTTCGCCAACGTCAGCCAGGACGGCCGCTGCTTCGAGGCCAACATCCTCGGCGAGGGCGACGCCTGGGCCGACTACCAGCGGCCCGCCAGCGCCGCCGAGAGCGTCGACGGCGTCGCCGACAGCCCCGACCAGGCCCTCAAGGGCAACTTCAACCAGCTCCGCAAGCTCAAGGCCCGCTACCCGCACCTGAAGGTGCTGCTGTCGCTCGGCGGCTGGTCCTGGTCGACGTGGTTCTCCAACGCCGCCCACACCAGCGCCTCGCGCCGCGCCTTCGTCGCCTCCTGCATCGACCTGTTCATCAAGGGCAACCTGCCGCAGCTCGGCTCGGTCGAAGGCGGCCCCGGCTCCGCGGCCGGCGTGTTCGACGGCATCGACCTGGACTGGGAGTGGCCCGGCTCCGAGGGCGAGCCCGGCAACGTCGTCCGGCCGGAGGACAAGCGCAACTTCACCCTGCTGCTGGCCGAGTTCCGCCGGCAGCTCGACGCCTACGGCCGCGAGCGCGGGCGCCGCTACCAGCTCACCGCCTTCCTGCCGGCCGACCCCGCCAAGATGGACGCCGGCTACCAGGGCCGCAGGATCTTCCGCCACCTCGACTACGCCACCGTCCAGGGCTACGACTTCCACGGCCCCTGGGAGGCGACCACCAACCACCAGTCCGCCATCTTCCAGCCGGCGGGCCAGCCGATCCTGCCGGACTTCACCGCCGACCGGGCGATCGACGCCTGGATCGCGCGCGGGGCGCCAAGGTCCAAGCTGGTGCTCGGCCTGCCCTTCTACGGCCGCGGCTGGACCGGCGTGACCGGCGGCGGCGACGGCCTGTTCCAGCCCGCCGCGGGACCGGCCCCGGGCACCTTCGAGGCGGGCTCCGAGGACTACGAGCGGCTCGCCACCCTGCCCGCGTCCGGCTACGGCCTGTACCGCGACAACCGGGCCGGCTTCGCCTGGCTGTTCGACGGCACCACCTTCTGGACCTTCGACGACCCGACGGTGATGCGCCAGAAGACCGCCTACATCAGGCGCACCGGCCTCGGCGGCGCCATGGTGTGGTCGCTGGACGGCGACGACGCCGACGGCTCCCTGATCGACGCGATCCACCGCGGCCTGCGCGAGCGGCGCTAGCCTCGCGCCGCGTCCCGCAGGCGCCTGAGGCAGGCGACGTCGCGGGCCATCTGCACCGGGTCGCCGGTGGTCTCGGTGATGACCGGCACGCCGGCCAGGCCCGGGTGGGCGAGCAGCGCCGCGAAGCCGTCCTCGCCGATGGTGCCGTCGCCGATGGGGCAGTGGCGGTCGCGGGCGGCGCCGGGCGGGTCGAGGCTGTCGTTGGCGTGCACCAGCGCCAGCCGGTCGCCGAGGAGCTTGGCCAGCTCGTCCAGCGCGGCCGCGGCGGCGACCGGGTCGGCCAGGTCGTAGCCGGCGGCGTGGGCGTGGCAGGTGTCGAAGCAGACGCGCAGCCTGGGGTGCCCGCCGAGGGCCTCCACGAGCTCGGCCATCTCCTCGAACCTGGAGGCGATGGCGTTGCGGGTCCCGGCGGTCAGCTCGATCACCAGGTCGGGGCCGCCGGCACGGTCGCCGGCCCGGTCCAGGAGGGGCAGCACGCCCTGGCGGATGCGGGCGATCCCGGGCCCGCGGCCGGCGCCGAGGTGGGAGCCGGCATGCACCACCACGCCGGCGGCGCCGATGGCGGCGGCCTTGTCGAGGGTGGCGGCCACGGCGGCGACCGAGCTGTCGAAGGTGGCCTGGCTGGTCGAGGCGAGGTTGACCAGGTAGGCGGCGTGGACGAAGACCGGGCCGAGGCCGGCCTCGGCGACCAGCTCCCGGAACCGCTGGTCGACCGCGGGGTCCAGGGCGGGCGGCTTCCAGGCGCGGGCGCTGGAGACCCACACCTGGAAGGTCTCGCAGGTGGCGTCGCGGGCGTTGGCGACGGCGTTGAGGAGCCCGCCGGCGACGGACACGTGCGCGCCGATCGGGGAGCGGGGCCTCACAGGAGGTTCAGGAGGAGGCGGACCTCGCTGCCGCGCCTGGCCTGGTCACCGGGCTCCGGGCTCTGGTCGGCCACCTGGCTGCCGATCGGGAAGAAGTAGCTCCAGCGCAGCCCGGCCTCGCGCAGCAGCTGCTCGGCCTGCCGCTTGGGCAGCCCGACCACGTTGGGCACGACCACCAGGTCGGGGCCCTTGCTGACCACGACGGTCACCGTGGACCCCCAGGTCGTGGTCGCCCCGGCCGCCGGCTCGGTGCGGGCGACCAGGCCCCTGGGCATGGTGTCGTCGAACCGCACGGTCCGCCTGGCCTGGAGGTGGGCGGCGGCGAGCACGGCCCTGGCGTCGTCGAAGCGCCTGCCGGCGACCTGCGGCACGTCGACCTTGGGCTTGCCGGCGCTGACGACCATGACGACCGGCTGGCCGTCCTTCAGGACCGTGCCCGCGGCGGGGCGGGTGCGGATGACGCTGCCCTTGCGGATGCGCAGGCTGGTGTCGCTGTCCCGCTGGACGCGGATGCCGAGCTCCTCGAGCTGGGACTCGGCCTCGCCGGCCGGCCGGCCGGCCAGGTCGGGGACGAGGATGCCCAGCGACGGCGCCAGCACCACGATGGTGTCCCGCTTGACCGCCTCGCCGCCGTCGACCGACTGGGTGGCGACCAGGCCCTCGGGCACGCGGTCGGAGGGGACCGGCTTGGCGACCTGGACCCGCAGGCCGCGGCTCTGGAGGCTGCGGGTGGCGTCGGGGACCGCCTCGCCGACCACCGCGGGCACGCGGACCGAGCCGCCGAGCAGCCCGCCCACGCGGGTGACCAGGCCGGTCGCCAGCAGGCCGACCACCAGCAGGGCGGCCAGCCAGCGGCCACGCCCGCGGCGCCTGGCCCGGGCCGCGCGTGCCTTGGGGGTGCGGCCGGTGGTGGGTCGCGGGCCGAGCGGCGCCAATCCGGCCGGCGGGTGGGCCGCGCCGTCGCCCGAGGCCGGCCACCCGGCAGGGCCGCCGCGCCCCCAGGCGCCGCCGCCGGCCGCGCCGGGCCGGGTCGGCGCCCACGCGCCGCCGTTGCCGCCCGGCTCCCCGTGCGGGGCGGCTCCGGGGGTCCCTGCCGGGGCTCCCTGGTGGGCCGGGCCCGGATGGTGGTCCACCACGGCGGTGTCGTGGGCGGGGGCCGCCACCACGGTGGTGGCCCGCAACGCCTCGTCGACCCGGCGCCGCCTGGGTGCGCCGATGGCGGCCGCGAAGTCCGAGGCCCGCGCGAAGCGGCGGCCGGGGTCGGGGTCGGTGGCCCGCAGCACGGCGGCGTCGAAGGGCTCGGGTACGCCCAGCAGCCGGCTCGGCGGCGGCACCCGGCCGCGAAGGTGCTGCTGGACGACGGTCGCCTGGTCGCCGCCGAACGGCGGCCGGCCGACCACGCACTCCCAGGCGACCACCCCGAGCGAGTAGACGTCGGCGCGGCCGTCGACCACCCCGCCGCGCAGCACCTCGGGGGCGCAGTAGTGGACGGTGGCGGCCAGCGCCTGCCCGTGGCCGCCCTGGGCGGCGGCCCGCACCAGCCCGAAGTCGGCGACCTTGACCGCCTCGCTGGCCAGCAGGACGTTCTCCGGCTTGACGTCGAGGTGGGCGATGCCGGCGTGGTGGGCGTGGTCGAGCGCGTCGGCGACCGGGCCGAGCAGCTCGGCGGTGGTCTCGGGGTCCAGGCGGCCCTGCGCGTCGAGCAGGCCGCGGAGCGTCTGGCCGCTGACGTGCTCCATCACGATCCAGGGCAGCCCGCGCTCCTCGCCGGAGTCGTAGACGGCGACCACGTTGGGGTGGGACAGCCGGGCGGCGGCGCGCGCCTCCCGCCGGAACTGCTCCGAGAAGGCGCGGTCGCGGGCCAGCTCCGGCCTGGGCACCTTGATCGCGACCGTGCGGTCGAGCTGGCGGTCGTGGCCCCGGTAGACGATCGCCATGCCGCCCTGGGCGATGCGCGCGACAACCTCGTACCGCCGCCGACCGAGGGTTCGGCCGACGAGGCTGTCGAGGGCGGCGGTGTGTCTGGCCACGAGCGTTCCCGGGATCGATTGCCGCACGATGGAATCTGCCGGCAGATGATTCTGGCAGGCCCGGACCGGCTCTGCACGGAAGGAGACCTCACGCCATGGCCTTCGACGACGAGCTCGCCCTGCTCGGCTACCGCTCCGCCCAGGAGAAACGGGACGGGACCCGCACCTTCTCGCTGGCCCGCAACCGCTTCCTCACCTACTGGCTGCACCTGCCCGCCGACGACGGGGTGGCGCTGTTCACCTGGGAGTTCGCCATCGGCGAGTACATGGACGAGTATGGGCTCCAGGTCGGCGCCAACGAGCCGCTCAACCAGTACCTGTTCCCCCAGGTGGACGTCGAGGTGCCGCAGGACATGGCCGAGGTGGTCAAGGCGATGGAGCGCACCGAGGCGATGTTCGCCGGCATGGACTTCGGCCACCGCGGGTGAGCTCCCGGGTTGCCGGGGGCCTCCAGGGGGTAGGCAGGGCAAGCCAACGACCCTTCCACAGGAGAAGACACCATGCGCCGCGGTGGTTCCCTGGTCATCTCGATCCTGCTGCTGCTGGCCGCGTTCTGGGTCGGTATCCAGTACGAGCGCAACAACTGCCGGATCGACCTGCCGAACCAGGCCAACCAGGTCGAGAACTCGGTCAAGTGCCGCGACTTCCGTTCTGACGTCGACGTCCGGTAGCCACGACCCCGGCGGTCAGAGCAGATCGAGCCCGAGCGGCTCCAGAGGCTCGAAGTGCTTGCGGTTGCGCGTCATCAGCGGAAGGTCGTGGGTCTCGCAGCAGGCGGCGATCCAGCAGTCGTTGTCGCCCATGATGCGGCCTGCGGTGGCGGCCAGGCCCATGAGCCGGCCATAGCAGTCCGGGATGGCGTCGTCCCAGCGGACGAGCCCGAAGGTGTGGGCATAGAACTCGCGCAGGCCAGCCACCCGCTGCCGGCTCCAGCCGCCACGATATGCACCTTCGATCGCCTCACCGATCGTCACGAAGGTGACCAGTGGTGTGTGGCCGAGGAGCCGCCGGTCGAACCGACCTGGGAGGGCGTCGCGCCACATGAGCGAAGCGACGTCCGTGTCGACGACCAGGTAGACCACCGGCTACGTCGACGGCCGGCCCCGGTGGGCATTGACGAAGGCGAGGTACTCCCCGAACTCCTCGTCGGAGTCCCATGGTCCGCCGGTGCCGATCTCATTCAGGCGCTCTCTGGTGAGTGGCTTGATGCCCTTGGCCCGAATCTGCTCCTCCAGCCGGCGGCGGCGCTCGGCAACCGACGCGGGGTCCATCCCGGGCAGGTCGCTCAGGTCGCTGGCGTTGCGGGCCGGCTCGCCCATCAGTACCTCACCTCCTCTCCACGCCAGGCCAGCGTGGCAGACGGCTCCGGCCTCGACAAGCAGCATCGCGCCGGCTGTGGATGTGACGCCGGCGGGTAGGGTTGCGGCATGGAGCCGGGGACCCTGGTGGTGCTGCACAGCCCGCTGGTGGGGGTGGAGAGCTGGGGGACGCTGCCGGCGGCGCTGCGGCGGGGTGGCGCGGCGGTGCTGGCGGTGCGGGTGGACGGCGACGACCGGCCGCCCTACGCCGGGCGGTACGTCGAGCGGGCGGCGGCGCGGGTGCTGGCGGCGGCGCCCGCGCCGGACGGGCCGCTGGTGCTGGCCGGCCACAGCGGGGCCGGGCCGCTGCTGCCGGCGGTCGGGGCGGCGCTGCGGGCGGCCGGCCGGCCCGCCGGCGGCTACCTGTTCTGCGACGCCGGGCTGCCGGTGGCGCCGGGGCCGCCCGTGACCCGGCTGGACCTGCTGGCGCGGGAGGACCCGGCGATGGCGGCCGGGTTCGGGGCCGAGCTGGCGGCGGGCGGGCGCTTCCCCGGCTGGAGCGACCGCGACCTGGCGCCGCTGGTCCCCGACCCGGCGGCACGCGCGGCCCTGCTGGCCAGCCTGCGGCCCCGCGGGCTGGACTTCTTCACCGAGCCGCTGCCCGCCCAGCCGCCGGGCTGGCCGGACGCCCCCTGCGGCTACCTGCACCTGTCGGCCGCCTACGACCACTGGCTGGAGCGGGCCGGGTCGCTCGCCTGGCCGGTCGCGAGCCTGCGCGCCGGGCACTTCCACGCGCTGGTCGACCCGGACGCGTTGGCCGCCGCCATGCGGGCGCTGCTGGCCAGGCTGTGAGCTGGCGGGCGCGGCCCTCGGGGCGGCCGCAGCGCCGGGCGGTTACGGCTCCAGGCGGGAGATGGCCTTGCGGACCCGCTCGGCGATGCCGCCGGCGTCGAGGCCGAGCTCGGCGAGCAGCAGCTCGCGCTTGCCGTGGGGCAGGAACCGGTCGGGGATGCCGAGCCGCAGCAATGGTGTGCCGACCTCCTCGTCGGCCAGCACCTCGGCGACCGCCGAGCCGAACCCGCCCGCCAGCACGTTGTCCTCGACGGTCACCACCAGCCGGTGGGCGGCGGCGACCGACCCGAGGCGGGGGTCCAGCGGCTTGACCCAGCGGGGGTCGACCAGCGTCACGCGGATCCCGTGCTGCCGCAGCAACCGGGTCGCCTCCTCGCAGTCGACCGCCAGCTTGCCGAGCCCCAGCAGCAGCACGTCCTTGCCGCGCGAGCGCACGTCCCAGGCGCCGAGCTTGATCTTGCGGACCGGGCCGCTGACGGTGAGCTTGGGCGTGGTGCCCTTCGGGAAGCGGATCGCGAACGGGCCCGCGGTGTGGGCGATCGCGGTCGCCAGCGCCCGGCGCAGCTCGGTGCCGTCCCGCGGCGAGGCGATCACCATGTTGGGGATCTGCCGCAGGTAGCTGACGTCGTAGACGCCGTGGTGGGAGGAGCCGTCCGGCCCGGT
>Ga0081538_10000581_pt1 | contig 40752 bp, 31 predicted proteins | sample TabmetS5T2R1_FD_71022 | JGI IMG/M metagenome (GOLD analysis project Ga0081538, IMG submission 71022) | Tabebuia heterophylla rhizosphere microbial communities from the University of Puerto Rico - S5T2R1 | ecosystem: Host-associated > Plants > Roots > Rhizosphere ... | reverse complement strand
GGCGGGCTGTCCGAGGTGCCGGCCGCCGCCACCGCGGCATCGGACCAGGTGAGGGTGTCGCGCGGCTCGAGGGCGAGATTGACGTCGGGCTCCGCCTTGGCGGCGCCGCCGGCAACGCGCGCCACCATCACCTTCCCGCCGCTCTCCGCCAGCACCACCACGTGCTTCGCGCTGCGGCCCCACGGCACGCGCGCGGCGGTGCCGCTGAGCGTCCACGCGCCGCCGTCGCGGCGCAGGGAGAGGCGCTCGCCCGGCTGCGTCGGCGCCACCGTGATCGGGCCCATCGGCACGTCCAGACCCGCAGCGGACAGGAGCCACGCGCCCACCATGGTCTCCGCGATGGGCAGGGGCACGGCGAAGCGGCCGGCCGCGCTCAGCACCACCTGGGCATGGTCCCAGGTGCCCCCGGCCCCGCCGTGCTGCTCGGGAATCTGGGGGAGGGTGAGGCCGCCTTCCTCCACGGCCTGCCAGAGCTCATCGGGCCACTTGCCCTTCTCGGTGGACTCGATCAGCGCGGGCGTCACGCGGTCGGTGAAGAGCCGCGTGCAGGTGTCGGCGAGAAGCGTCTGGAGCTCGTCGGTGGCCATGGCGGGCTCCTTTAGCGAAGGCCGAGGCCGCGCGCGATGATCCCTCGAAGGATCTCGCGCGTGCCGCCGCGGAGGGAGAAGGACGGAGCGTGCTGGACGAGATAGCCGAGCGTTTTCTCGAACTCGCTGCCGCTATTGAGATGCGGCTCGGCGCCCACGAGGGCATGCACCAGCTCGGGAATCTCCTGCTCGAAGGTGGTGCCCACGTCCTTCACCACGGAGGCCTCGAGGTTCGGGCTCTTGCCCGCCTGCAGCATGGCCGCCACCGACAACGACATCTGGCGGAGCGTGTTGAGGTGGGCGGTGAGCCGGCCCACCAGCACCGCCGCGCGCTCGCCGGGCTCCTTGCCGACCTCGTTGATCAGCTCGAGGACCAGCCTGATCGAGGACAGATAGCGCTCGGGCCCGCTGCGCTCGAAGCCCAGCTCGGTGGTGACTTGCTTCCAGCCGTCGCCTTCCTTGCCCACGCGCGCGTCCTCGGGGACGAAGGCGTCCTCGTAGTGCACCTCGTTGAAGTGGTGCCCGCCCGCGAGGTCGTAGATGGGACGGATGGTGATGCCCTGGGTGTTCTTCAGATCGACCAGGAACTGGGAGAGCCCCTCGTGCTTCTTGTCCGGCACCACCTGGGTGCGGAACAGCGAGATCGCGTAGTCGGAGAGGTGCGCGTTGCTGGTCCAGATCTTGGTGCCGTTCACCTTGTAGCCGCCCGGCACCTTCTCCGCGCGGGTGCGGATGGAGGCGAGATCGGAGCCCGAGTCGGGCTCGCTCATGCCGATGGCGAAGGAGAGCTCCCCGCGGGTGATGGGCGGCAGGAATTTCTGGCGCTGCTCCTCGGTGCCGAAGCGGAGGAGGAGGGGGCCGGACTGGCGGTCGGCGACCCAGTGAAAGCTCACCGGCGCGCCCGCGGCCAGCGTCTCCTCCAGCACCACGTAGCGCTCGAGGAAGGATCGCTCGTGGCCGCCGTACTTCTTCGGCCAGGTCATCCCGATCCAGCCCTTGGCGGCGAGCTTCTTCGAGAACTCGGGATGGTGGCCGCCCCACGTGCGCGGCCGCTCCTCCGAGGAGAGCTTGGGCAGCTCGGTGCGCAGGAACTCGCGGACTTCCTGGCGGAGCTGCTCCGCCTCGGGGGGCAGCTCGTGGAGCTCGAAGTTGAAGGTGGCCATGGGGAGGTCTCCCTGCGGGCCTAGCGGCCCTTGAAGACGGGCTTGCGCTTCTCCAGCATCGCGGCGGCGCCCTCCTTGGCGTCCTCGCTGCGATGGGCCTGGCGCGCCAGCGCGTCGATGTCCTCGTGGGGGATCTGCTCGCGCTGCGAGATCATCCGGGTGATGGCGAGCTTCATGCCCGCCAGCGATTGGGGCGCGTTCTCGGCGATCTGCCGGGCGAGGTCGTAGGTGACCTTCTCGATCTCGGCCGGCGCCACGAGCTGATTGACCATGCCGATCTCGTAGGCGCGCCTGGCGTCGATGAGGCGGCCGGTGAAGAGGAGATGCCGGGTGTGGGCGGGCCCCAGGATCTCCACCAGCTTCTGGCCCAGCGCGAAGGGGACGAGGAGGCCGATGCGCGCCAGCGGCATGCCGAAGCGCGCGCCCTCGGCGGCCACGCGCAGGTCGCAGTGCAGCGCCAGCTCGCAGCCCCCGGCGACGGCGTCCCCGTGCACCATGGCGATCGTCGGGTGCCGGGAGCGTTCGACCCGCTGGAGCACCTGCGTCACGCCGCTCTCGGGATCGCCCTTGGGGTCGTCCTGGCGGGCGCGCATCTCGCGCAGGTCCATGCCGGAGCAGAACGCCGGCCCCTCGCCGCGAATCACCACCACCCGGACGGCGGGGTTCTTGTCGAGCGCCTCCATGTGCTCGACCAGCCCGTTCAGCATCGCCCGGTTCATGGCGTTACGCCGGTCCGGGCGGTTCATGGTGATGGTCGCGACACCCGCGTCGATGTGCAGTCGAAGCTCTTCTGTCATGCGACGCCCTTTTTTGTTTGGAGCCGGGGGGGAGCGGGGGCCGCTCCTCCCCCGGACCCCCCCACCCACTCCTGGGCTGGGGGCATGAGGCGACGGGACCGCCGCTCGCGTTTGGTCATCGCAGGAGCTGCCTGGCGATCACCATGCGGTGCACTTCGCTGGGGCCTTCGCCGATGCGGCGGACGCGCGCCTCGCGATACCAGCGCTCCAGCGGAAACTCCTTGGACACGCCGTAGCCGCCATGGATCTGCACGGCGGCGTCGATGACGCGGCCGAGCACCTCGCTCGAGTAGAGCTTGGCCATGGAGGCCTCGACCCGCGCGTCCTCGCCGCGGTCGGCCTTCCAGGCGCCCGACCAGATGATCCAGCGGCAGGCGCGCAGCTCCACCTCGGCGTCGGCCAGCATCCACTGGATGGCCTGGCGCTGGGCCAGCGGCTGCCCGAAGGTGGACCGGTGCTTGGCGTGCGCGATGGCCATGCGATGCGCGGCCACCGCCACGCCGAGATTGCAGGCGGAATAGGGGAAGCGATTCTTCACCAGGAGGTCGAAGGCCAGATCGAGCCCCTGGCCCTCCGCGCCCACCAGCGCGTCGCCGGGGAGCACGCAGTCCTCGAACACCACGTCGTTGGGGCGCGCGGCGGTGCGGATGACCTTGATCTCGCTCGTGTGAAAGCCCGGCGTCCCGTGCTCCACGATGAAGCAGGAGATGCCGGCGCGGCCCTTGCCCTTGTCGGTGCGCGCGAACACCACGCCCCACGGCGCGTCGTGGGCGCGCGAGATGAAGACCTTCCTTCCGTTCAGCACCCACTTGTCGCCGCGCCTCTCCGCGCGCGTCTGGATCGCGCCGGCGGGATCCGAGCCGCCGGACGGCTCGGTGATGGCGAAGAAGGTCTGCCAGCCCTCGCGGATGGTGGGCACCGCGTACTTCTCGATCTGCGCCCTGGACCCCGCCCAGATCGCGGGCGGGGGATAGCGGCCGAAGACGCCGCAGCCCGGCACGTAGAGTCCCATGCGATGCTGCGACATCTCCTCGAGCGCCACGCACATGCCGAAGGTGTCGAGCCCGCCGCCGCCGTACTCCTCCCGGGCGGCCAGGGCCCAGAGGCCGGCGGCCTTGGTCATGTCGGAGAGGCGCTTCTCGTCGTCGGGGGCCAGCTCCTCGGCGTCGGGATCCACGCGCTGCTCGGCGGGGATGATCTCGTCCTGCACGAAGCGGCGGATCTGCTCGGCGAGCATCCGCAATTCGTCGGGAAGGGTATAGCCGGGGAACGACGGCATCGGACGCTCCGGAGCGGAGGGCTAGTCGTACGGCTCGCGGTGGCGCATCTCCACGAAGAGCCCGTTGCACTCCCGCGGGTGGACCCACGCGATCTTGTCACCACGTTGATCGACGCGCACGCCTTCCTTGCGGAGATGGTCGGACGCGGCGGCTACGTCTTTCGTTTCGAAGCCCACCAGGTACACGCCCTCCCCGTGCTTGGCGAGGAAGCGCCCGGCGGCCTTGTCGGGATCCGTGGGCATGAGCAGTTCGATGTGGCCGGCGCCCAGGGGAAGGATGGCGCTCTTGAAGCCGAACTCCTTGGAGTCCAGCCGGTGGTGCTCTTTGAGGCCGAACAGCCGCTGATAGCGCGCCACGGCCTCGTCGAGGTCGCGGACCACCACGGTCAGCTCGATCACGTCGCCCAGCATTGGGGAGGCCATATCCACTAGACTGTGCAGGGACTTTACCCGAATCACGACACGCCCACAACCCCGCCGGGTTCGCCCCGGCGAACGGAGAGAGGACGCCATGGCCGCCCGGAAGCGCTGGTCCCTGTCGGTGCCGCAGGACGGGTTCACCCTCGCCGAGCATGCCGCGCTCGCCCGCGAGGCGGAGACGTGGGGCTACACGGACTGCTGGTCGTTCGAATCGGATGGCCTGGATTGCTTCTCGCCCCTCGCCGTCATCGGCGCCGCCACCAATCTTCGCCTCGGCACCGCCATCGCCAATGTCTACACGCGCGGGCCGGCCACCCTCGCCCAGTGCGCGGCCGGCGTCGCCGACGTGGCATCCGGTCGCTTCATCCTGGGCATCGGCTCGGGCTCGCAGGTCATCATCGAGAAGTGGAACGGCGGCCGCTTCGACAAGCCCGCGACGCGCGTGCGCGAGATGGTGCTGTTCCTGCGCCAGGCTCTCTCCGGCGAGCGCGTCGTCTTCAAGGGGAAGACGTTCGAGGTGGACGGCTTTCGCCTCACCAGACCGCCCAGCAAGCCGGTGCCGATCTACGTCGCCGCGCTTCGTCCCGGCATGCTGAAGGTCGCCGGCGAGGTGGCGGACGGCGTCATCCTCAACTGGCTCGCGCCCGAGGACGTGCCGAAGTCCGTGAAGGTGGTGCGCGAGGCGGCGGAGAAGGCCGGGCGCGACCCAGATTCGGTCGAGATCACCGCGCGGATCTTCGTGAACCTCGATCCCGTCACGCCGGAGTCGGAGCTGGCGGTGCGCCGCCACGTCGCGGGGTATCTCAATGTGCCCGTCTACCGCCACTTTCAGGAGTGGCTGGGCCGCACCGAGGCGCTGTCGGCCATGTGGCGCGCGTGGGAGGCGGGCGACCGCAAGGCGGCCGTGGCCGCCATTCCGCAGGGTCTGCTCGACGATCTCTTCACGCGGGGCCCGCTGCCCGAGATCCGACGGCGGCTCGTCCGCTACTTCGACGCGGGGCTCGAGACCGCCTTCCTCGCCATGTCGACCACGGAGCCCGACCCCGCACGCAAGCAGGCCGTCGTCCGCGAGGCCCTGCGCGTCATCGCATCGTAGCCGTGCGTTCGACCGCGGGCCAATGACGGGCCCGTCCATCGCTCGCGGCATCATCGGGCAGGCCCAGCCGATCCTGGTGGGCCAGCTCGCGCTGATGGCCTACGCGGTGGTGGACACCGTGCTCACCGGACATGCGTCCGCGGTGGATCTCGCCACCATGGGGCTCGGCCTCAGCGTCTACTCCACGGTGTTCGTGGGGCTGCTGGGCGCGGTGAACGCGCTCAACCCGATCATTGCTCAACATTTCGGCGCCGGTCGACAGGCCGCCATCGGCGCCGCCTTCGTCCAGGGCCTCTGGATGGCGCTCATCCTCTCCGCCGTGGGCTGCGCCGTGCTCGCGGCGCCGCAGCTCTGGCTCCACTGGCTCCGGGCGCCGGCGGAGGTCGAGCCGGTGGTCACGCGCTACCTCCACGTGCTGGCCGTCGGGCTGCCCGGATCGCTCCTCTTCCGCGCCATCTACTCGCTGAACACCGCGGTGTCCCGGCCGCGCGTGGTCATGGCGCTGCAGCTGGTCGGGCTGGCGCTGAAGGTGATGCTGAGCTACGCGCTGATCTACGGCGCCTTCGGCCTGCCGCGCCTGGGCGCGGTGGGGGCCGCGGTCGCGTCCGTCATCGTGTTCTGGACGTTGTTCGGCATGGGGGTCGCCTACATGCGGCGCGATCCGTTCTACCGGCGTTTCGGCATCCGGTGGACGGGGCCGCGCTGGCCCATCCTGCGCGAGCTGTTCGGGCTCGGCATTCCCATGAGCCTGTCCTACACGCTGGAGGCGACCTCGTTCACCGTCATCACGCTCCTCGCCGCGCGCCTCGGGACCACGGTGATGGGCGGCCATCAGGTGGTGGCCAACCTGGCCGCGCTCTGCTTCATGGTTCCCCTCTCGCTCTCGATCGCCGCCGCCACCCTCACCGCGCAAGCGATTGGCGCGGGAGAGCCGACGCGAGCCCGCGACACCGCGCTCACCGGGATGAAGATCGGGGCGGCCGCCGCCGCGGTCACGGTGGCGCTCCTGTGGACGCTGCGCGAGGGCATCGTGGGACTCTACACCGGCGATCCCGGGGTGGCCGCGATGGCGCTCACCCTCGTCCCCTTCCTGGCCGCCTTCCACTTCTTCGACGCGCTCCAGACCGTGGCCACCTTCGTGCTGCGCGCGTACAAGATCGCGCTGGCCCCGACGGTGGTGCACGCGGTGGCGTTGTGGGGGATCGGGGTGGTGGGCGGCTATCAGGTGGCCTTCGGCGGCGTGTGGGGCACGCCGTGGGGGATTTCCGGAATGTGGATGATGCAGGCCATCGCGCTGGCCCTGGCCGCGGTGCTGCTCGTCACTTACTATCTGGGCTCCTCGCGCTTTCGCCTCGCCGGCCCGGCGGAGCGTGAGGCGCTGGGTCAGCGGAGGCCGGCCTAGCGCCATGCCCTTTTCCCTCGCCGAGCAGGGCGCGACCCTCGCCTATTCCGCGCTCGTGCTCTTCCTGGCCTATTTCGTGCGCGGCATGGCCGGCTTCGGCTCCGGCCTCATCGCGGTGCCGCTCCTCACGCTGACGTGGCCGCTGCCGGTGGTCCTGCCGCTCGTGGTCGCCCTCGACTACATCGGCTCGGCCGGGCAGAGCGTCCGGAACGCGCGGCACATCGCCTGGCGCGAGCAGCTCGTGCTCGTCCCGTTCATGATCGTGGGGGTGGCGCTGGGGCTCTATGTGCTGCGCGCGGCGCCGGCGGCCCTGCTCGCCCGTGTGCTCGGCGGCTTCGTGCTGGTCTACGCGGTCTATCAGCTCCTGCCGCTCCCGCCGCCGCGCCGATCGCGCGTGTTCGCGGGCGTATGCGGGGTGCTGGGCGGGCTCATGGGCACGGTGTTCGGCACCGGCGGGCCCTTCTACGTGATCTATCTGAACCTGCGCCAGCTCGACAAGACCGCGTTCCGCGCGACCTTTGCCTCGAACTTCCTCTTGGATGGCGGCATCCGGCTCGTGGCCTACATCGTCGTGGGCCTGTTGCGCGTCCAGACGCTGCTGGCGGTGATCGCCGCGCTTCCCGTCGTGTCCGCGGCGCTCTTCGCGGGCGGACGCCTCCAGGCGCGGTTCTCCCCGCGGACGTTTCGGTGGTTGATCAGCGCGCTCCTGATGGGCAGCGGGCTCGCCCTACTGCTTCGGCGTTGAGCTGGGCTCCTGCGCAACGGTTTCCTGCCCCTGCCACCCACCGCCGAGCGCCCGATACAGGCGCACCACCGCCTGCAGCTCACTGAGCTGTACGCGCACCAAGCCCAGCTCCGCGGTGAACTGCTGCCGCTCCGAGTCGAGCACCTCGAGATAGGGGCTGACGCCGTTGGAATAGCGGATATTGGCCAGGCGTGTGGTGTCGATGGCGGCGGCCACCAGCGCCTCCTGCTGAACGCGGGACTCCTGCTGCTTCTTGTACTCCACGAGCGAGTCCGAGACGTCGCGGAAGGCCACGATGATGGTCTGCTGGTACTGGAGCAACGCCTCGTCCGCGCGGGCGTAGGCGGCGTCCACGCCGGCGCCGACGCGGCCGGCGTTGAAGATGGGGAGCGTGAACGAGGGCAGCACCGAGAAGATGCCCTGCGGGCCGAACATCTGCCCGTTCACCATGACCCCGCCCGCCTGCACCGCGCCGGACAGGAACACGCGCGGGAAGTAATCCGACTTGGCGACGCCGATGCGCGCGGTCGCCGCGGCCAGCACCTGCTCGGCCTGCTGGACGTCGGGCCGGTGCTCGAGCAGTCGCGCGGGCACGCCGGCGGGCAGCACGGTGGCCGCCACCTGCCTCCCGAGATCGCGGCCCCGGGGCACCGGGCCGGGCGCGCGGCCCAGCAGGATGCTGATGAGGTTCTCCGTCTGCTCGATCTGTCGCTCGATGTCGGGGACCGTTTGGGCGGCGTCCGCGACCAGGATCTCGGACTGGCGCACGTCGATCAGGCCCGCCACCCCGCCTGCCTCACGGCGACGGACCAGCTCGAGCGACTGGGTCCGCGAGTCGAGGGTGCGGCGCGCGATCTCCAGCTGCACGTCGAGCGCGCGGAGCAAGAAGTAGGCCGAGCTGAGGTCGGAGATGAGCGTGGTGATGACGAAGCGCCGGCCGAACTCGGTGGCGAGGAGGTCCGCGCGCGCGGCCTCGGTGCCGCGGCGGAACCGGCCCCAGAAGTCCAGCTCGAACCCGAAGTCGAGCCCGCCGGAGGGGGCGAAGGTCTCGCGCAGCTGCAGCGGCGCCTGCTGACCCTCTATGCGCTGGTACGGGGCGCTGGCGATGCCCCGCACCTCCGGGAACTGGAAGGAGCGCGCGATGGTGACCTGGGCCCGGGCGTCGAGGAGGCGTGCCGCCGCCGTTCGCACGTCGTAGTTGTTGGCCAGCGCTTCGCGGATGAGTCCCTGGAGGGTGCCGTCGGCGTAGACCTCCCACCAGCCAAGATCGCCCAACGAGGGCTCCGACGAGGGCGCCGTGGCCCCGCGGAAATCCGGCGGCGTGTCGACTGGCGGCCGCACGTAGTCGGGACCCAGGGTGCAGGCCGCGAGCAGGAGGGCGGAGGCGATCAGCGCCAGGCGTCTCATGAGTGCTCCGCCCGCCGGGCATGCGCGGATGGGGCCGCGGCTGGGGCCGCCGGCGTCTTGTCCTCGGCCGGTTTGCCCGCGGCCGGTTTGCCGTCGGTCGTCTTGCCCTCCGCCGCCTTGCCCTCGGCCGTCTTGCCCTCGGCCGTCTTGCCCTCGGCCGCCTTCCCTCTGCGTCCCAGCGTCTCCACGAAGGCGTAATTGCCCGGGATGATGAACACACCCAGGGCGGTGGCGACGAGCATGCCCCAGAAGACGGAGGTGCCCATGACGTTCTGCGCGCCCGCGCCGGCGCCCGCCGCCAGCATGAGCGGAACCACGCCGAGGATGAAAGCGAAGGCGGTCATCAGAATGGGCCGGAAGCGCAGGCGCGCAGACTCCAGCGCGGCCTCGCCCGGGGACATGCCCTCGTCTTGCTTGAGCTTGGCGAACTCCACGATGAGGATGGCATTCTTGGCGGCGAGGCCGATCAGCATGATGTTGCCGATCTGGACGTAGACGTTGTTGTCATAGCCCATCAGCCACACGCCGAAGCTCGCGCCGAGCACGACCATCGGCGAGCCGAGCAGCACCGCCCACGGCAAGCGCCAGCTCTCGTACATCGCGGCGAGGAGCAAGAACACGAACACGATGGCGAGGATGAACGTCGGCGCGGAAGGCGGCGCGACCTTTTCCTGATAGGACAGGGCCGAGTAGGTGAAGCCCATCTCCTGCGGCATGTTGGCCTGGAATATCTCCTCCAGCGCGGCAAGGGCCTGGCCCGACGTGTAGCCGCGCCCGGGCGCGCCGGATATCTCCACCGAGCGGAAGAGATTGAAGCGGGTGGTGATCTCGGTGCTCGAGACCGGGCTGACGGTCAGGAGGGTGGAGAGCGGGATCATGGTCTTGGTGGTCTGGCTGCGGACGAAGATCTGCCCGATGTCCTCGACCTGCCGCCGGTAGTCGGCGTCGGCCTGGACGTAGACGCGGTAGAGACGGCCGAAACGGTTGAAGTCGTTCACGTACGCCGCGCCCATCGCCGTGGACATCGCCTGGAACAGGTCGTCGATGGGCACGCCGAGGCTCCGCGCCTTCTCGCGGTCCACGTTGACCTTCACCTGCGGGTAGTTGGTGTCGAAGGACGTGAAGACGTTGGCGAGCTCGGGGCGCTCGCGCGCGGCGCCGAGGAACTTCTGGGTGTTGGCGCCCAGCTCTTCCACGGAGAGCGTGCCGCTTCGGTCCTGGAGGAGCATCTTGAAGCCCGCCGAGGCGCCGAAGCCGGAAATCGTGGGGATGTTGAACGGGAAGATGACGGCCTCGGGAATCTCCGCGAACTTGGGCCGAAGGCTCGCCATGATGCCGGTGACGTGGAGCGCCTTGCCGTGCCGATCGTCCCACGGCTTGAGTCGCACGAACACCGTGCCGAAGTTCGGCTGATAGGTGTTCGTCACCACGCCGAAGCCGCCGATGGTGGTGCTCGCGTCGAACCCCTCGGCCTTCGAGACGATCTCCTCCACCGTGGTCAGCACGTTCGCGGTGCGCTCGAGCGAGGCGCCGGGCGGCAGCTGCACGTTGATGCCGAAGATCCCCTGGTCCTCCTCGGGGATGAAGCCGGCGGGCAGGGAGCCCCCTAAGAGCCCGGCGCCGACCGCCACCACCACCACGAGCCCGATGGTGATGATGGACCGGCGCACGAGGATCCCGGCCGTGCTGACGTAGCCGCCGGTGGCCTTCTCGAACACCCAGTTGAAGCCGCGAAAGAAGGTGCCCACGGGGCCCCAGGAGATGCCGTGGCTCCCGGACTTGAGGAACATCGCGCAGAGCGCCGGCGTGAGCGACAGCGCGCTGAAGGCGGACAGCAACACGGAAATGGCGATGGTCAGCGCGAACTGCTGGTACATGCGCCCGGTGAGGCCGCCCAGGAACGCCACCGGGATGAACACCGCGGAGAGGATCAAGGCAATGCCGATGACGGGGCCGGACACCTCCTTCATGGCCGCCTGCGTCGCCTCGAGCGGATCGGCCCCGCCCTCCATGTGATGGATGACCGCTTCGACGACGACGATGGCGTCGTCCACCACGATGCCGATGGCGAGCACCAGGCCGAACATCGACAGCGTGTTCACGGAGAAGCCCAGCATCGGGAAGAAAATGAAGGTGCCGATGATGGACACCGGGATGGTCAGGAGCGGAATGATGGTCGCCCGCACCGACTGGAGGAAGACGAACACCACGATCGTCACGAGGATGAGCGCCTCCACGAAGGTCTTCACGATCTCGTGGATGGAGGCCTCGACCGCCGGGGTGGTGTCGTACACGATCTTGTAGTCCATGTCCGGCGGGAACAGCCCCTGCTGCTTCTTCATGGTCTCGTAGATCGCGTGCGCGGCCTTCAGCTGATCGGCGCCCGGCAGCAGGTACACCGCCATGGTGCCGGCGGGCTTGCTGTTCATCCGGCCGAAGGAGTTGTAGTCCTGCGAGCCCAGCTCGGCGCGCCCGACGTCGCGGATGCGCACCTGGGAGGCCCCCTCCGTCCCGCGGATGATGATGTTCTCGAACTCCTCGGTGGTGATGAGCCGGCTGGGGGCGGAGACGGTGTAGGTGAACTCCTGATCCTTGGGGGTGGGCGCCCCGCCGATCTTCCCGGCGGGCGCCTGGAGGTTCTGCTCCTTGATCGAGTTGATGATGTCCGCGGGCGTGATCCCGAGCTTCGCCATCTTGTCGGGGCGCACCCAGAGCCGCATGCCGTAGTCCGCGCCGCCGAAGAGATCGACCTGGGCGATGCCGGGGATGCGCAGGATCTGGTCGCGGATGTTGATGCCGCAGTAATTGATGAGGTAGTTGCCGGTGTACGATTCGTTGGGCGAGTAGACGGAGATCAGCATGAGGATGCTGGGGCTCTGCTTCTTCGTCGTCACGCCCTGAGCGATCACCTCTTGCGGGAGCCGCGCCTGCGCCGTCGACACCCGGTTCTGGGTGAGCACGTTGGCGGTGTCCTGATCCACGCCGACCTCGAAGGAGACGTCGAGCTGCATGCGGCCGTCGCTCGTGTTCGAGGACTGCATGTAGATCATGCGGTCCACGCCGTTGACTTCCTGCTCGACCGGCGTGGCGACCGACTGCTCCACCGCCACCGCGGACGCGCCGGGGTAGGTGGCGGTCACGCGCACGATCGGGGGCGCGAGGAACGGATACTGCTCGAAGGAGAGCGTGGTGAGCGTATAGACGCCCATCAGCACCGTGATGATGGCGATGACGATCGCGACGATGGGACGGCGGATGAAGAACTGGGCCACCGCCTAGCCTCCGGACTTCGCCTTGGCCGGTGCGGGACCGCCGGGCTTCGCGGAATCGCCAGGCTTCGCGGACTCGCCGGGCTTGGCGGACTCGGCCGGCTTGGCTGACGCGCGCTCCGGCTTCACCTGCGCGCCCGGCTTCACCTTCTGCATGCCCTCCACGATCACGCGCTCGCCGGCGGCCAGCCCTTCGGTGACGATCGAGCTGTCCTCGATGCGCTCGTCGAGCTTCACCGGCTTCATGGCGACCTTGTCGTCTTTGCCGACCACGTACACGACTTTCGTTCCCTGCTGGTCCATCACCGCGCGCTGGGGCACCAGCACGGCGTTGGGGCGCTCCTCCACGACGCCGCGAACCCGGGCGAACTGGCCGGGGCGCAGCACCTGGTCGGGATTGGCGAACTGGGCGCGAATGTTGATGGTGCCGGTCTTCGTGTCGACGGCGCGGTCGACGAACGTCACGCGTCCCTGGTGGGGGAAGATGCTGCCGTCGGCCAGGACCATGGTGATCGCCGGCGACGAGCCTTGCACGCGGCCCGATGGATCGAGCTGGATGCGCGGCGCGAGCTTCAGGTAGTCCACTTCAGCGATAGGGAAATCGGCATAGATGGGGTTGACCGCCGACACCGCGACGAGGAGTGTCGGCTCGCTCTTGCCGACGAGATTGCCCTGGTCGACCTGCACCCTGCCGGCGATGCCGGTGATGGGGGATGTCACGGTGGTGTAGTCGACGTTCAGCTGCGCCTGGGTCACGGCGGCCTTGGCCGCGCCCACCGCGGCTTCGGCGAGCTGAATCTGCGTGCGCTGAGCGAGCTCGGCGTCCCGCAGCTCCGCTTCGCCGGCGGCCACGCCGGCGACGGCGACCTGCTCTTGCGACAGGGCGGTGTCCAGATCTTGCTGCGGAATGGCGCGCGCCTGCGCCAGCGGGCGGTACCGGTTGACGTCCTGCTGCGCCTTGCCGAGATCGGCCTTTTTCTGATTGAGGGTCGCCCGGAAGCGGTCCACCACGGAAGTGTCGCGGGCGCGGACGAGATCGGCCTGAGCCTTGGCCAGCTGCGCCCGTGCCGAGTCGAGCTGCGCCAGGTACTCCTCACGCTGGATGACGAAGAGCGTCTGCCCTTCCTTGACCGTGCTGCCCTCCTTGAAGAGCACCTGTTCGAGCACCCCCGCCACGCGCGCCCGCACCTCGATGGTGGGCACGGCCTCCGTGCGCGCGGTGTATTCGCGGACGATGGGGACCGAGCGCTGCCCGACTTCGGCCACGATCACCGTGGTCGGGGGTGGCGGCGCCGCCGTCTTGGAGCTGGCGCGATCACACGCCGCGGTCGAAACAACGAGCAAGAGCCCAAGGGTCGCTGCGGTTACCCGGGACGTCCGCCCGAGCCGAGTCTGATGTGTCATGCACGCTCCTGCGTGATCCATCTATGTGGCGGCATTCACGGAAACTGAATCGAGACGGACCTCCGGCACTGGCCGAGGGTCGCATTCTCTGCTCTGCGGCGCCATAGGACTTTGGTCCATCCGTCGGGCCGCTGAGCGACCCCGCGGCGCGTCAACTGAGCAAGGCTACGATGACGGGCCCCCAGGCGGTGAGGATAATGTTTCCCACGGCGTACGGCACGGTATAACCCAGGGCCGGTAGCTTGCTCTGCGACTCCTCCTGCACGGCCTTGAGCGCGGCCGTGATGGTTCCTGCGCCGCAGCAGGCTCCGAGCAGGATGAGCGGGTTCATCCGGAGCACGAACCGGCCGAAGAGCATGGCCGTGATGTGGGGCAGGATGGCCACCACCAGCCCGACGAAGAGCAGGCTCACCCCCGACTTCTGGAGGCCCGAGATGAAGCTCGGGCCGGCGCTCAATCCCACGATCCCGATGAAGGTGCTCAGCCCGACGGTGTCGAACACCCACATGGCCGGCTCGGGAATGCGTCCGAACGTCGGATACACCGCGCGCAGCCAGCCGAAAACCAGGCCCATGATGAGCGCGCCGCCGCTGGCGGTGAGGGTGATGGGGAGACCCCCCATGGTGATGGTGAGAAGGCCCACCAGACCGCCCAGGAAGATGCCGAGGCCGACGAAGATCATGTCGGTGGTGATGGTCGGGCGGTCGGCGTACCCGAGCTCCTCGGCCGCACGCTCGACGTTGGCCTTGGCCCCGATGAGGTTCAGCACGTCCCCCCGATCTATGCGGGTCTCGGCGGAAAACGGCATGGCCTGCCCGACCCGCGTCAGCTGGCGGAGGAACACTCCGCGCGCGCTCTCCATTGCGGCCAGCTCGGCGAGGGTCTTCCCCACGATGTCGCGCTTGGTGATGACGACATCCAGCACCACGACCGGGAAGTCCAGGAGCTCCCGGTCGTCCTGCTCCGGGCCGATGACCGAGCCGCGCGCCATCAGGACCTCGGAGTGCGTCATCACCGCCACCACGTCGTTCTTTCCGATGACGGTGTCGGGCCGCGCCTCCACGATGGCCTTGCCCTGGCGGACGCGTGAGATGACGACGCGCACGTCCTTGGGGAGGGCCTCGAGCTCCGCCACCGTCTTCCCGACCATGCGCTCGTTTTCGACGCGATACGCGCGCACCGCGAAGTTCATGAAGGCGGACCGCACCCCGGGCTCCTGCTCCTCGGGGGCGCCGCTCTCGCTCTGCTGCTTCCTCGCCTCCTCCTTGAGCTTCACGCCCATGAGGCGGGGCCCCACGTTGGGGATGAACCAGACGATGAACGCGGTGCCCACGAGGTAGGTGACCGCGTAGGCCACCGGGATATTGTCGACGAGCGCCTTCTTCTGATCCGGGGGGAGGTTGAGCCGGTTGATCGCGTCGCCGGCGGTGCCGATGACGGTGGACTCGGTGAAGGCCCCCGCGAGCAGCCCGGCCGCCGTGCCCACGTCGTAGTGGAAGAGCTTGGCGGCGACGACGGCGGCGATCAGGCAGGTCACGCACAGCACCACCGTCACCGCGAGCTGGGGCAGGGCGTCCTTCTTGAGCCCGCGGAAGAACTGCGGCCCGACCTTGTAGCCGGTCGTGAAGAGGAAGAGGTCGAAGAAGACGTTCTTCACGACGGCGGGCACCTCGATGCCAAGCTGGCCGATCACCACCCCGGCCAGCAACGTGCCCACCACGGTGCCGAGGGTGAAGGACCCGATCCGGATACGGCCGATCGCGAAGCCCACCGCCAGGGTGAGGAAGATCGCCAGCTCCTGGTGCTCTCGCAACGCGGTCACGAAGTAATCCATGCTGCGCCTCCTCTCGGCCGGCCTAGCTTTTGGGTTTGGTCTCCGCTCCGCCGCTGGGAGCGGGGGGTGGGACACCGAAGTAGCGACCCGCCGCCGGGTGCACCGGGATCGTGATCCCCCGCAGCCCCGTCCGCTTGGAGATCTTGGCGCCCTGGGCAGCGCCCCGGGAGACGTAGTCGGTGTTCTCGAACACCAGCTTGAGGACGACCGACGCCTCACCCTCGGGAACATCGGCATGCGTCACGAGAAGGGCCGTCGCGGCGACCGTGGTCACGGCGACCGTCTGCCCCGGGTAGGTGTTGGCGGGAACCATCAGGCGGACGAAGCCGGGATTCTGGCCGACCAGGCCCGCCACCGTGTTCACGTCGAGCGAGATCAAGCGGATCGCGTGACGCGTCGCCAGACGCTGTATCTCCCGGGCGGGCGCGCCCACCGTCGCGAAGAACGCGTCGAGCCGGCCGCTGCGCAGCGCCCCCGGCGCGTCGTCCAGCCCCTCGGGGCGCACTTCCTTGAGGTCCTTTGGGGCGAGCCCGTGGGCTGCGAGCACCGCCAAGGCGTCGGCGCGGGTGCCCGAGTTCGGCGGGCCGAGAGCCACACGCTTGTCGCGGAGGTCCGCCACCGCCTGTATCGGGGACTTGGCCGAAACGACGAGGTGCAGGGGCTCGGGGAAGAGGCTGCCCAGGGCCCGGAGCGCGGTCACGGCGCCGCCCTGGGCGAAGGCGCCCTCGCCGGCGTAGGCCATGGCGGCCACGTCGGACTGGACGAGGGCGTAGTCAGCCTGCTTGCTTGCGATCAGCCGGACGTTTTCCAGGCTGCCCTCGGTCTCGAGGTTGCGGACCTTCACCGTCGCGTTGATCTGCTGCGCGCGGGCAACCACGGCCTCGGTGATCGGATGATATTCGCCTTCCTCGGGACCGCTGGCGAAGCTGTAGACGTGCTTGCGCCGCTCGCGGCGCGCCGTGATGGCCCTGAGGGCGTGATCCAGCTCCTCGGAGATCATCTGATCTTCCTGAGCCGGGACGCCCGGCGGGGGAATGTCGACCATGGCGGCGAGCCGCTCGATGAGCTGCTTGGACTTCGAGGCCGGGGCCGCGACGCCGGGGGCGGAGGGCTTGCCCACCCCCGCGGAGGCCGTCTCGACGGCCTGCCATCGGTCGCCCAGCCACTCGTAGGTGGAGCTCCCGTACACCCGGATCTCCTCGCCCGGCTTGGTCTCGCCGGCCTTGACCCCGTAGATGCCCTTCTCGTTCGCCCCGAGCACCTGGGCCAGGGTCCCCGGGCTCAGACCCTCCCAGTCGCCGAAGTCGTAGCTCTGGGCGAGCTTCAGGGTGGCGTTGTAATAGACGGCCAGCCGCGCCCCGCGCTCGGAGCTGGGCAGGGGCGCGCTGCCTTGCCGGCGTAGCGCGACGAGCTCGAAGAGCCCCGGCTTGAAGCGCTGATCGAGCTTCGTCTTCACCTCGGTGCGCAGCGCGGCAGCGTCGGGCCCGCGCGAGCAGCCCAGCGCCGCGACCGCGAGAATCAGGGACAGGGCCAGCGCCAACCGCTTCATGGCTCAGAAGCCGAACATCGGCAAGGCCAGATAGGCCTGGATGATGAAGGCGTTGGTGATGTCGATGAAGAACGCCCCGACCATGGGCACGATGAGGAAGGCGAGCGGGGACGGCCCGTGGCGGTCCGTCACCGACTTCATGATGGCGAGGGCGCAGGCGGTCGACGACATGCCGAAGCCGATCTGGCCCGCGGACATGATGGCCGCGTCGTAGCTCCGGCCCATGACCCGGAAGGTCACCTGCGTCGCGTAGATCACCATGATGATCGTCTGAGCGGCGAGGATCAGCAGCAGCGGGCCGGCCAGATTCACCAGGTCGAGCAGACGCATGGTCATGAGCGCCATGACGAGGAACATGGACAGCGCGACGTTGCCCACGACGTCCACGGTGTTGTCGCTCATCCGGAAGAGGCCGGTCGCGGTGGACGCGTTGCGGATCACCACGCCGAGGAGGAGCGAGAACACGAAGTCGGGCAGGATGAACCCGGTGCCGGCGACCAGCCCCACCAGCAGCCTCCCGCCCGCCAGGCAGAGCAAGATGATGAAGAGCGTGGTCAGCAGGGACTGGGAGCTGACGGGATCGTCCTCGACCTCGTCGGGTGTTCCGTCGGCATCGGCGTCGGCGCCCGGCGCGGGGCCCTCGAGCTTGTGCCGCCGGAGGAGATATTCCGCGACGGGACCGCCCGCGACGGCGCCGATGACGAGCCCCGCCGTCGCGCACGCCATGGTGAGCTCCATGACGCCCTGGAGGTTCATGGTCTCGCCGAGCCGTCCCGCATAAGCCGCACCCGTCCCGTGCCCGCCCACCAGGGTGATGGATCCTCCGAGCAGTCCCACCACCGGATGCATGTCCATCGCCCGCACGGCGCTGATGCCGATGAGATTCTGCACGACGATGAGCACCACGCTGATGCCGAGGAAGATGGCGAGGCGCGGACCGCCCTTGACCAGCATCCGGGCGTCGGCGGCGAGCCCGACGGTGGTGAAGAACATGAGGAGCAGGACGTCGCGCAGCCCCAGGTTGAAGCCCAGGCGCACGTGGAGCACGCCGTCGACCACGGCGAGCAGGATGGCCATGAGTCCACCCCCGACGACCGGCGCCGGGATGTTCAGCCGTGACAGCAGAGGCACCCGGGCCACGAGGAAGCGGCCCAGGAACAGCACCGCGATGGAGATCAGCAGCGTGGAGATGAGATCGAACTCTATGGTCCGCACGCTCGGACTCGCTGGCGCGTGACCACGGGCATCATCGGCCGATGATACGTCGGAGTGCCGTCATCCCCGGCACCTATTGGACCTTCGTCCTACCGGGCGACCAGGAGCACTCACGGTGTTCCCAGCGCCAGGGAAGACGAGGAGGCAGGACCCCGGGGCGCCGGCGGAGGCACAGGCGCAGCAACCACCCCGATCGGGCGCGCACGACGGTCAGCGCCGCGACGGCCGGGGCCGCGGCGCGCCGGTCACGCCTTCGGCGCCTTCTTCGAAGCCTCGAACGCGTCCCGGTAACCGCGGGCGATGGCGCGGACGCCCCGACCGATGTCGTCGTAGACGTCGTCGCCCAGATTGGCCAGGGAGACGCGCAGCGACCAGTCCGGCGCCTCGAAGCCGCCGCCGTTCAAGAGGACGATCCCGTGGGTCTCGGCCAGCCGGAACGCGAGATCCAAGGGGTGAACGTTCTTCTTGAGGTAGGTGACGGCCTCCTCGCCGATGTTCTTCCGCGCCCAGAACTCGAAGTCGATGAGCCCGTAGTAGGCGTTGAACAGCGGGTTGGGGGACACCTCCAGACCCAGCCCCTCGAGCAGCGCGTGGGCCCGCCGGTGCACGATCTCCATGCAGGCTTTCTGATACCGCTTCTCCACGTCCATCAGCTCGGACAGGGAGAACATCGTCATCATGACCTGCTGGGGCAGCGACAGCCCGGCGGTGTGATTGAGACCGACGTCGCGGCTGTCCGCCACGATGCGGTCGATGAACTTGATCTTCCGGGGCTCGAGGGTGAGGGCGCCGTAGCGCTTGTCGAGCGCCTTCAGCGTGTCGCCGGTGTGCTTGGCGATCATCTTGTCGTAGATGTTGTCCTCGTGCAGCGCGATCACGCCCAACCGCCAGCCCGTGCAGCCGAAGTACTTCGAGTACGAGTAAACGCCGAGGGTGTTCTGCGGCAGCTCGCCCAGCAGCGAGCGGAAGCCCGGCACGAAGGTGCCGTACACGTCGTCGGTGAGCAGCATGAGGTCGGGGCGCTTGGTCTTCACCAGCGTCGCGATCTTGCCGATGGACTCCTTGCTCAGGGCCACGCCCGTCGGGTTGCCGGGATTGACGAGGAAGAAGGCCTTGATCTTCGGATCCTCGAGCTTCTTGAGCTCCGCGTCGGTGGGCTGGAAGCGATTCTCCTGCGGCGAGGCGATGTTCACGACGTTGAGGGCGTAGTCCTCGAGGTGCGTCATCTCGAGGTACGGCGTGAAGATCGGCGTGCCCAGCGCGATGGTGTCGCCGGGCATGAGGAGTCGATTGGCCTTGAGCGACTTGAAGAGGTAGCACATGGCGGCGGTGCCACCCTCGACCGCATAGAGCTGGAACGTTCCCGGCGGCCGGGGATTGCCGCACACCGCCCACTGGATGTACTCGTGGACGATGCGCTCGTTGTGGACGAGCATGCGGTCGGGCACCGGATAGTTGTCGCCGATGATGGAGTCCACCAGCTCGTGGACGAAGGCGTCGGCGTCGAACTTGAACTCCTTGACCGCGAACGGGACCATCTTCTTGAGGAACTCCGCGCCGAGCATGTCCGCGTGCTTCGCGAGCCAGGCCTCCAGGCGTCCCGCGATGCCCTGGGCGGCCGGCATGCCGCCGACGCCCGCGGGATGTTCCATCACGCGCCGACTCTCGGTGAGCGCGAACTGGCCCAGCAGGAAGAACCCGTCTCGCGGCTCGGTGGCGATCCAGTTCGGGTTGCCGCGGCCCGCATTGAGGAAGGGGGCCTGCGTGGCCTTGGACGTCTTCTTGGCGAGCTTGGCCAGCTCGTCCTTGATCTCGAACGGTCCCATCTTGTCGAACTGCGTCAGGTCAATCGCCATGGTGTTCTCCCGGATTCAGTCGCGCGTCGTCACGTCAGCAGCATGATGAGGACCATGCCCCAGATCGTGAGCAGCGTGTTGCCGACGGCGTAGGTGACGGTGTAGCCCAGCGCGGGAATCTGGCTCTGGGCCCGATCGCAGACCAGGCCGAGCGACGCGGTCGTCGTGCGCGCGCCGGAGAGGATGCCCAGCAGGATGGCGTCGTGGAACCGGAAGACGAACTTCCCGACGAACAGACCCAGGATGAGCGGCACGGTGGTCGCGACCGCGCCCCAGAGGAAGAGCCCGATGCCCTGGGTCTTCAGCCCGTCGACGAAGCCGGGGCCCGCCGAGATGCCGACGATGGCGATGAAGATGTTCAGCCCCACGGAGTTCATGAACCAGACGGTCTGGGAGGGAATCCGCCCGAAGAACGGCTTGGTCGAGCGGAGCCAGCCGAACACGATGCCGGCGATGAGCGCGCCGCCCGCGGTGGACAGGGTCAGCGGCACCCCCGCGACCTTCAGCACCAGCGACCCGACCAGCGCGCCGAGGGTGACGGCCGCGCCCACGAAGGCCATGTCGGCCACATCGCTGGGCCGGTCGGGCACGCCGAACGCCTTGGCCGCGGCCGAGGTGTCCTGGGTGCGGCCGACGAGCGTGAGGATGTCGCCGCGGTGGATCTTGGTGCTGGGAAGGATCGGGATCGAGGTCGCCACGGCGCCCCGGACGATCTTCGACAGGAACACGCTGCGCGCCACCGGGAGCTTGGCCAGCTCGGCAAGGGTCTTGCCGTCGACGTCCTTGCTGGTCACGTAGACGTCCACGCCTTCCACCGGCACGTTGAGCAGCTCGGGGTCGTCCACTTCCTGCGCGGCCTCGCCGATCACCTTCACGAGGATCTCGCGGGCGCCCGCGACCGCCACGATGTCGCCTTCGCGGATCACCGTGTCGGCGGCGGCGTCCTCGATCTTGCCGTCCGCCCGGCGGACCCGCTCCACGAACACACGCGCGTCCGGGACCAGCGCCTCGGCCTCGACGGCGCGAAGCCCGATGGCCTTGGCGCCCGGCCGCACCTTGAACGCGCGGAGCTCCCACTTGTGCCAGGCGGAGCCGGCGCCGCCCATGGTGGGGGTGCCACCCTGCTGCTTCTCGTAGTCCTTGCACGCGGCGACCAGGTCCATGCGGAGCAGCGCGGGGCAGACCAGGGCGATGACGATGGCCGAGCCCACGGTGCCGAACATGTAGGTCACGGCGTAGGCGATGGGCATGTTGTCCAGCAGCGCCTTCGCCTGATCGCCGCCGAGCCGATTGATGGCGTCGGTGGAGAGGCCCATCGCGGCGGAGATCGTCTGCGAGCCGGAGTAGAGGCCGGCGGCATAGCCGAGGTCATAGCCTACGAACTTGGCGATCGCGACGGGCACGAGCAGGCTGAACACGCACTGGACCGCCGCGAAGACGGCCTGGGGCAGGCCGTCCTTGGCGACGCCGCGGACGAACTGGGGCCCGACGCCATAGCCCACCGCGAAGAGGAACATGAGGAAGGCGAAGGCCTTCAACGGCTGATTGATGGTGATCCCGAGCTGGCCGATGAGGACGCCGGCCAGCAGGGTCGCGGTCACCGAGCCGAGCCCGATGCCTTTGAACGTGAACTTGCCGAAGTAGTACCCGAGGCCGATGGCGAGGAAGATCGCGATCTCCGGGTACTGTTTGAATGTCGCGGCGAACCACTCAAGCATGGTTGCCTCCGTTCTTCTTACGTGCGGCGAGCACGTCCGGCTTCAAGAGCTTGAGCCCCTGCGCCGCGTTGTAGCCGTGGATCTCCTTCACATCGAGCTTGCGCATGAAGGCGATCGTCTCCTCGGTGATGACCTGGCCGGGCACCATGATGGGGAAGCCCGGCGGATAGGGGATGACGAAATTCGCGGAGACCATCTCGGGCCCGCTCTTCAGCCGCTTGTCGATGTCCGCGCTGGCCAGCTTCAGGAACTCGCAGTTGGCCTCGTCGTAGGCCATGAAGAAGGCGGGCCGGACGTGACCCTCGTTGCTCGCGCCCTTGGGATTGTCCCGGAAGGTGTCCTGGAAGCGGCTGAAGTTCGGCAGCTCGGGCACGTCGGTCATGAGCGACTTCACCCGCGCCGCGAAGGTGGCCTGCTCCGACGGCCCGCCCTGGGCGAGGCGCTGCTCGATCTCGCGTGAGAGGTCGGCGAGCACCTTGATGAGGAGAGCGGCGTCGCTGCGCGTGTTGTTGATGTTGGTCTGGACGAGGACGCTGTTGCGCGAGGTCTTGTTGATCTGGATGTCGAAGCGCTCCGCCAGCATCCCCTTGAACTGGGTGCCGTCGAAGCCGGCGGACCCGCAGATGATGGTGAGGCGGGTAGGATCGAGGGCGAACTCGTCGTCGTCCCACGCGTCCACGGCCTGCCGCCAGCTGGAATGGGGCGGGCCGTAGTCTTTGATGCCGGAGGCGCGGAACTCCGCCGGCACCATCTCCTCCGGGGTCGCGACGTGGAAGTACTTCGAGACCAGGGGATGCGTGTTGATCTCCCGGCGGAGGCGGAGGGCGAGCTCGGTCATCTTCATCGTGAGCTCGTACCCCTCCAGCTCCATCTGGCGCCGCGCCACGTCGAGGGAGGCGATGATCTGGAGATTTGGCGAGGTGGAGGTGTGGGTGAGGAACGCCTCCTGGAACGGCCCCTCCACGTGGTGGAAGTCATCGTCCCACACCAGGATCATCGAGCCCTGCCGAAGCGCCGACATGGACTTGTGGGTGGAGTTGGTCTGATACACGCGGATCCGCACCTTGTCCGGATCGGGCAGGAGATGCGTGTCGAGGAGCGCGCGGTCGTTGGGATCCAGCTTGCCGTGCTTGGCCGCGAACGCCTTGTAGCGCTCCCGGTAGGCGGGGTCGCGATAGCGCGCGGTCAGGATGGCGGCGGCCCCCATGCCGGTGCGCCGGCGATGGAACGCGTTGAACCGCGCGAAGCCGAACCACGCCTCGTCCCAGAGGAAGACGAGATCCGGCTTGATGGCGAGGCACTCCTCCATCACCCGGACGGGGTTGTACATGTGGCCGTCGAACGTACAGTTGGTGAGGTCCACCGCCCGGACCCGCTGGAGCGTGCCCTCGGCCTTGCAGGCGAGGAGCGCGGCCTTGATGGTCTTGAGGGGCACCGCGCCGTACATCGAGTACTGCGTGAGCGGGTAGGCCTCCACGTAATAGGGCTGGGCGCCCGCGAGCACGAAGCCGTAGTGGTGCGACTTGTGGCAGTTGCGGTCGACGATGACGATGTCGCCCGGCCGGCACACCGCCTGCACGATGATCTTGTTCGAGGTGGACGTGCCGTTGGTGGCGAGATAGGCCCGCTTGGCCCCGAAGGCCCGCGCGCAGAGGTCCTGCGCCTTCTTGATGTTGCCGGTGGGCTCGAGCAGGCTGTCGAGCCCGCCGGTGGTGGCGGAGGACTCGGCCAGGAACAGATTGGTCCCGTAGAACTGGCCCATGTCGCGGATCCAGTTGGAGCGGAACACCGACTTCCCGCGGGCGATGGGGAGGGCGTGGAATGTCCCGATGGGCCGCTGCGCATACTTCTTCAAGTTGCTGAAGTAGGGCGTCTCGTAGCGATCGTTCACGCCGTCGAGGATGGAGAGATGGATCTCCATCAGCTCCTCGACCTGATGGAACACCCGCCGGATGGGCGCGGCCTCCTGGCTGCCCGCCAGATGCTCGACCGCGCGGTCGGTCATGAGATAGATGTCGAGCTCGGGGCGGTAACCCTTGATGCGCTGGGCGAGCGCGGTGGCGAGGGCGCCGGGCTCGATGCTCGACGGATCGACGCGCAGATTGCGGGTGAGGAAGTCCCGCATGGCCGGCATGTCGTGGCGCGAGGCGAACGGGAAGCCGTCGTAGATGACCACCGCCTGGACGTTGGTGTTGAAGATGGCGCCGATGGCGGCGTCCTCGAAGCTTCCCACCTGCACCACCTCGTAGACGAACGCGTCTTCCGGCCGGCGCAGGCGCCGCAAGTCGGCGCGCGACCGCTCCCAGCGGCTCGGATCGCTCGGGGTGACGATGAGAACCTCGAAGTACGGCTTGTGAGCCTCGCCCGGCTGGGCATCGGGCGGTAGCACATCGGCCACCCGGCCCTCGCCCTCCTCGAGGGGATCCCAGGCCTTGGTGTCATGGCGGTAGGCGCCGGTCACCAGCGCCATGGAGATCTTCCCCACGAGGCGGGAGAACACCGCCGCGTTGCGCTCCTTCACGGCCTCCGCCACGGTCGCCATCAGGCGCGGGCCGGGATAGGCCCAGTAGTCCTCCAGCACCGCGACGTCCGCGAGGAGCCGTGCCGCGTCGCCCTGCGCGGAGTCGGCGGACTGGCCGCGCGAGACCGCCGCTTCCCACGCGCGCCCCCGGGCGCTCAGCTCGCGCCAGCGGTCGATTCGCGCTTCCGCCGCGGAGAAGAAGTCCTGAAAGTCCTGGACCTTGCTCTCGCTCTCACTCTTTGCCATGGTGCGTCTCCTAGAAGAGATCCCGCTCCCAGTTGATGATCAGGCGGACCTGATAGCCGGTGGCACGCGCGTCCTGCTGATCGGTGATCGCCCCGCGGGCCCGGAACCACAGGCCCTGCAGGAACGCCGGCCACTTGAAGGCAGGCTTGTAGTCGACGGTGAGGTCGTACTCCCCCTGATCGGGGGCCTTCGTGCCGTTCGAGGGGTCGATGGCGTCCTTGCCCCACGCCATGTTCATCGTCGCGCTCAAGCCCTTGAGGAGCACATTGGAGAAGTCGTACGCCGCTCCGAGGAGGAACGCCTTCTCGTTGGCGCGGTCGAAGTCCTGGTCGATCAACGACAGATAGGACGGCGAGCTGCCCCAGGGCTTCTGGATGTTGTTCCCCTTGCCGGTGAAGGAGAAGGCCCCGGTCAGCGTGAGATCGCCGATGACGAGCTGGGCACGCCCGGCCCCGTGCTGGGTCGCCCAGTGCCGGCCGTCGATCGTGGCGCCCAGCAGGGCATCTCCCACCCCTCGCTGGTCCGTGAACTGGGCGCCAAGACGGATCTTCATCGCCTGGTTCAGGGGCAGCTCGTAGGTCACCTCCGTGTAGAAGGTGTTGATGGTGTCGACGCCGTAGGAGTCGTTGATGTCGATCCGGAGCCCCGGCAGGGGGGTGAGGCGCACCCCGCCGAACCCGGCCCCCTCGTTGGTGTCCGTCGCCCCCGCCTGCTCGGACATGCTGATGAACTCATCCGCGTTCCGGGGCTTGATCTTCCAGAGAAAGCCCCCGAGATACTCCAGCCACTCGAACTTGCCGCCCACCGTGACCCCCTGGAAGGTGTTGGGTGTCATGCGGTTGTCGGCGGGGTTGATGTAGCCCTGGTTGACCTGCTGGCGGTAGCCCTTGACGAGCACGTAGTCCTGATACTTGAGCGCGCCCCACGCCTCGCCGGGCACGACGTAGCTCTCCTGGCTGGGCTTGAGGAGCAGCGTGCCGTCCCGATCTTCCGGTCCGTAGAGCTTCAGCGAGCCGTAGAGCGTCGCGCCCATCGCGAAGGTGTCCGCCAGCCAGCCGGACTGATACGTGATCCAGCCGCCGGTGGCCAGGGCCTCGCTCTTGGAGTCGTCGGGGTTGTTGCGATTGAAGTAGTAGGTGCGGAAATGGACTCGGAGATCGGTATCCCTCAGGAATTTCGGCAGGGCGCTGGTCTGGAGCTCCTTCTGGAACGGGTCGAAGAGCCGCTCCAGCGGGGGCTCCTGCTCGCGCGCCGGCGGGGGCGGCGCATCCTCCGCCCACACCGGAACCGTGAAGATCGCAATGACGACCAGCAGGTTCAGTCCGAGCCCCAGCACAGCTCGTCTCATCGAATGCCTCCGGCCTCGATTGGATAGACCGTCTTCGCTCCCGGTCGACGAGCGTCGACCCTCCTGGGCATACGGGGAACACTAATCCTCATCGCGGCCACGGGACGCTATGGGACCTAGGTCCCACTGGGCGCGAAGATCCCCGGGCTTCCGCGGACCCCGGAGATGCCCGCCCAAGTTCTAGGCAGGCGACGTCGAGGGCTAGAGCACGACCTGGAGCAGGCGCTTCAGGAGCTCGTCCACCGAGATCATGGTGAGCACCAGCGGCGCCACCGGCAGGAGCGTGATGACCGCCAGCTGGACCACCGTGTTCTTGGTGAACGGGACCATGCTCATGCCGCGTATGATCTCGAAGCTATTGGCCAGATCGGCCATCGACTGGATGTCCGCGCTGCCCAGCAAGGGCTCGCCCGCCGGCGCCTTCCCGCGGAGCCACTTGTCGTCGAACTCCTGCACGTAGCGCCGGGCCAGGGTCCCGTACTCCCGGAGGCCGACGCGGCGTGCCGTGGAGAGCTGAGGGGTGAAGAGGAGCAGCGGCCCCAGCACGATGAGCAGCAGGAACGCCACCACCGCGACGAGCTCGAGCTTGAAGTCGGGCAGCGTCGCCCCCTGGAAGAATACCCGGTTGGCGATGTAGCCGGCGACCAGGGCCCCGTGCGCGGCGAGGAGCGGCGCGAAGGCGACGGCGGTGTTGGCGAGGAAGCCGAGCCCGCCCGAGCGATCGGGATGAGTGGGCACGAGCGTGAGCCGGCAGCCCGCGACGTGCGCGAGGAAGCGGATCCAGATGAAGATGCGGAAGTACCAGCGGAGCAGCATGAAGTGGAAGATGGGCACGCTCACGTAGGCGAGCCACCACCCGGCCGGGGTGAGCCGGTAGACGCCATCGGCGGGGAGGGAATACCAGGTCGCGGTGTGCAGGATGCCGTAGTGGGGCCAGAGGAACACCACGCCGAAGTAGATGAACGCGATGAGGAAGACCTCGATCGCCACGGAGTTCCGCAGCCGCAGGGCTCCCGCCACCGCGGCGTCGAACTTCGCGCGGGACTCCTCCGCGATGAGGTCGCGCTCGAGGAACTGCCGCACCAGCGGCCGCATCCGCTGATGCACCACCAGCTCGGCCACGATGAGCAGCGGCAGGGCCAGCAGGAGCCGGGTGTGCACTTCCACGTCCATGATGAATGGCACCTGGACGGCGGAGCCCCAGGCGCGCCCGCTCAGCACGGAGAGCAGGAACGCGGGAAGCCAGGCGAACAGCGCGATGACGATGACACGGCGGCGCAACAGCTCGAACGCGTCGTCGGAGAGGCGGGCTCGCCGGACGAGCTGATAGAGCGGCCCGCCCAGCACCAGCGAGAAATCGTAGGGATCGGGTCGGGCCGAAGCCCCGGCGGTGGTCATCAGGCGGGCACCTCGAACACGTGGTAGCCCCAGGCCGGCATGTCCAGGTAGAGCCCGCGGGACACCAGCTCGCTGCCGTCGCGGTCGTACCGGGCGGGGCTCAGGAGATCCTGGAGCCGGACGGATCGTCCGGCGAGATCGGGAAACGGCAGGCGGACGTAGCACTGGGCTTGATGCCCCGAGTAGTTGACGGCGACGAGCCGCCGCCGGCCGCTCACTCCGTCCCAGGCCGAGACGATGAAGCAGTCCCAGGTCCAGTTGCCGTCCCATGCGGGGGAGCACTCGAGGAGCCGCCAGGCGCCCTCGCGCACCGCGGGCTGGGCCAGCAGGGTGAGCAGCCTCAGGTAGAACTTGTGCAGGGCGTCGTCCAGCGGCTCCTGCGGGCCGCGCACCAGATGCGGCGAGATGCGCTTCCGGCGGCCCTCGAGCTGGCCTTGATGGAGGAACCGGAGTCCCGGCGACAGGAACGTGACGACCGCCGCCGCCTCGTGCATGCCGGCGGGAAAGGTGGCGGCGGCGCGCGGCTCGTCGTGATTCTCCAGGAAGCGGGCCATCCGCGTCTGGTAGTCGAGCCCGGCGAAGAGGTGCTCGCGCGCCGGTCGGGCATGCCCGTCGCGGAGGCGATCGTAGAGCCGCTTGTCGTAGGCGTAGTCGAAGCCCTGCTGGAGCATCTCCCACTCGAGATCCCAGTACACCTCGGCCATGAAGCGAAAGCCGGGCAGCCGCTCGCGCACCCGCGCCGTCGCCTGGGGCCAGAACGAGACCGCCCGCCGCCCCCACGTCCGCTCGAACACGTCGGGCAGGACCAGCATGGCCATGTCGCAGCGCACCCCGTCGCACTGCTGCGAGATCTTGAGGAGCTCGCCGGTCATCGCCTCCGCCACGGCGGGGTTGCCGTAGTCGAGCTGCAGCGTGTCCGGCCAGCCCGAGAAGTACGGGTCGCGGCCATGCGCGAGCAGGAGCTCGCCGTGCGTTCGCTTGATCCAGACATAGTTCTGCGGCGCCCGGACCTGGTCCGTCTCCGTCCCGCCGACGTAGTGCGTGGGGTGCGTCTCCACCCAGGGATGGTCCAGGCCGGTGTGGTTCGGGACGAAGTCCAGCATGAGCCGGAGCCCGCGCCCGCGGAGGCGCTCGCGCAGCCGGGCCAGCGCCGCGTCGCCTCCCAGTGATGCGTCCGCCGTGTAGCCGGTGATGGCGAAGCCCGACCCGCCGATGTCCTCCTCGCGAAGATCGGGCAGGGTGGCCTCGAACTCGTGCCGCCACTCGGGATTGGTCCGCGACACCCGCCGGCCCGCCTCGCCGGTCTGCCACACGCTGAGCAGCCACACCCAGTCGAAGCCCATCGCGGCCCCGCGGTCCAGCTCGGCGTCGGGGATGTCGTCGAGCGTGGCCGGGCGGCCGAGCGCCCGCGCCCGCTCCGTCAGCCACACGCGCGTGTTGATCTGATAGAGCGAGGGGTGGAGCGGCTCGCCCACTTCAGCGCCCCCGGCCGGGCGCCGCGCCGGTGCGCGGCGTATCGGGCGCCGCCTCGACCGCGGAGGCGACCTTGCCGAGGGCGAGGAACTCTTCGGCGGTGCTCGTCGCGAAGAGGTGCATGCCGCGCGCGATGACGCCGGTCCAGCCGGTCTGATGGCTCGCGCCCAGTCCGGCGCCGTTGTCGCCATGGAAGTACTCGAAGAAATGGAGGTAGTCGCGCCAGTGCGGATCCTCCTGGAACTTCCGGCTTCCGCCATAGACCGGCCGCCGCCCGCTCGCGTCGCGCAGGAAGACGCTCGAAAGCCGGCGCGTCAGCTCCTCGGCGACCTGATAGAGCGTCATGCGCCGTCCGGAGCCGGTTGGACACTCGATCGTGAACTCGTCCCCGTAGAACATGTAGTACTGAAGCAGGGCCCGGATGAGGAGCGCGTTCACCGGCATCCAGATGGGCCCGCGCCAGTTGGAGTTGCCGCCGAACATGCCGCTGTCCGACTCGGCGGGCAGGTACGACACCCGGTACTCCTGCCGCCCCACGAAGAAGACGTAGGGATTCGCCTCGTGATACCGCGACACCGCGCGGATGCCGTAGGGGCTGAGGAACTCTCTCTCGTCCAGCATGGTCGTGAGCACACGGCGGAGGCGGCCCTCGTCCAGGACCGCGGCGAGCCGCCGCCCGGCGTGGCCGAGCTTCGCGGGGTCGTGGATGAAGCTCCGGAGCTCCTCGCGCGAGGCGAGGAAGGCGCGCAGCGGCTCCTGGAGCTCCGGGTACTTCTCCAGGACCTTGCCCTCGAACACCGTCACCGCGCAGAGGGGCAGGAGCCCCACCATCGAGCGCACCTTCAGCCGCTCGGACCGGCCGTCGGGCAGCCGGAGCACGTCGTAGAAGAAGCCATCCTGCTCGTCCCACATCCCGACTCCGTCGCCCGCGCGCATGAGGGCGGAGGCGATCCAGAGGAAGTGCTCCACGAACTTCACCATCATCTCCGAGTACACCGGGCGGTGCAGCGTCAGCTCCCCCGCGATCTCGATCATGTTCTGGCAGAAGAGCGCCATCCACGCGGTGCCGTCGGCCTGCTCGAGGTGGCCGCCAGTGGGCAGGGGCGCGCTGCGGTCGAAGACCCCGATGTTGTCGAGCCCGAGGAAGCCGCCCTCGAAGGCGTTGTTGCCGGCCCGGTCCTTGCGGTTCACCCACCACGTGAAGTTCAGCAGGAGCTTGTGGAAGGACCGCTCGAGCCAGTCGAGGTCGCCGCGCCCGCGCCGGGCGCGCTCCAGCGAGTAGGTGAAGATGGTGGACCAGGCGTGCACGGGGGGATTCACGTCGCCGAAGTTCCACTCGTAGGCGGGGATCTGCCCGCTCGGATGCAGGTACGGCTGCCGGAGCATCAGGTCGAGCTGATGCTTGCCGAACTCCTCGTCCACGAGGGTCAGCGCGAGCACGTGGAAGGCCAGGTCCCATGCCGCGTACCACGGGTACTCCCACTTGTCCGGCATCGAGATGATGTCGGCGTTGTACACGTGATGCCAGTGCTCGTTGCGCGGCGCCCGCCGGCGCTTGGGATTGGCGACGCCCGAGCCCCGCTCCTCGAGCCAGCGATCGACGTCGTAGAAGTAGAACTGCTTGGACCAGAGCATGCCGGCCAGCGCCTGCCGCATCACGCGGGCGGCGTCCGGGTCGAGCGTCTTCGGGATGACGGTGGTGTAGAAGGCGTCCGCCTCCTCCCGGCGCGTGGTCATCACGGCGTCGAAATCCCCGAACGGCGCCGCCACCGCCGGATCGTGCAGGCGGAGGCGGATGGTCCGCGACTGCCCGGCCCCCACGGTGATCTGGTAGTGGGCCGAAGCCTTCGTGCCCTCCTGCCGGGGATTCACCGCGTCCGTGCGGCCGTGAACGACGCAGTTGCCGATGCCGTCCTTGACGTAAGGCGTCCGATTGGGCGCGTTGAAGAGGCGCTCGGTGTTCGTCTCGTTCTCGGTGAAGAGCAGCGGAGGCGCGCCGTCGCAGGAGAAGCGCCGGGCGCCCAGGGTGGCGTGAGTGGCGCCGATCACCCCGGGGGCGGCTTGCTGGAGGAGGGGGCGAGTCGCTTCCCCGCCCCAGGACCAGGTATTGCGGAACCAGAGGGTCGGCAGCACGTGCAGCGCGGCCGCCTCCGGCCCGCGGTTCTCCACCGTGATCTGGACCAGGAGGTCCTCGGGGGAAGCCTTGGCGTACTCGACGAACACGTCGAAGTAGCGGTCGTCGTCGAACACGCCGGTGTCGAGTAGCTCGTACTCCATCTCGAGCCGGCCGCGCTTCCGATTGGTGTCGACGATGTCGGAGTAGGGATAGGCGGCCTGCGGGTACTTGTAGAGATATTTCATGTACGAGTGGGTCGGGGTGGAGTCGAGGTAGAAGTAGTACTCCTTGACGTCCTCGCCGTGATTGCCCTCGCTGTTGGTGAGCCCGAACAGCCGCTCCTTGAGGATGGGATCCTTGCCGTTCCACAGGGCGAGGGCGAAGCAGAGGCGCTGCTCGTCGTCCGAGACGCCGGCGAGCCCGTCCTCGCCCCAGCGATACGCGCGCGAGCGCGCCTGGTCGTGGCTGAAGTAGTTCCAGGCGTCGCCCGAATCACTGTAGTCTTCCCGGACGGTCCCCCACTGGCGCTCGGAGAGATAAGGGCCCCACTTGCGCCAGGGGATCTTCCGGCTGCGGGCTTCTTCGAGACGGTCGGATTCGGCGCTCATTCGTCACCTCACATGGATGGCTCGTGCGGCGGATGCTAGCGCCCCGCGCCCGGCGTGTCTAGCGCGTGGCGAAGACGGTGGTGCGGCCGGTGCGGTCGAACGTGAGCACGTGATAGCGCTCGGGCTTCTGGCCGGGCGACTCCATGCCGGGCGAGCCGACCGGCATGCCCGGCACCGCGAGCCCAAGCACCTTCGGCCGCTCCTTGAGCAGGCGGTCGATCAGGTCCGCGGGCACGTGGCCCTCGATGACATAGCCCTCGATCAGCCCGGTGTGGCACGAGTCCAGCGCCGGCGGCACCCCGTGCCGCCGCTTCACCGGGGCGACGTCGGTCTCGTTCCGCTCCGTCACCGTGAAGCCGTTCTCGCGCAGGTGGCCCACCCACGCCGTGCAGCAGCCTCAGGTGGGGGAGCGGTGGACGGTGATCGCGGGCTTGCCGGCCCCGCGCGCAGGGCGCCCGGTGAAGATGAGGGCCGCGAGGGCGACTCCCCCGGAGACGAACGCCCGCCGTGACGTCATGTCGATGCCTTCCTCGCGCGCAGCGCCCGGGTGGCCACCTCGTCCACCACGCCGGTGGCCGGGTCAGCGATCACCCCGTGCTCACGCCTCGCGTACTCGGCGGTGATCTTACCATTGGCCACGTCGGCGGCGATCAGCCGGGGATCGCGCGCGAAGGGATCACCGTGGCCGCCGCCGCCGGCCTGCTCGTGCCGGATGCTCTGCCCCCGCCGCAGCGTGCCGGTGAGCTTGGCGGGGAGGGGCGTGGCCTCGCCCGCGGGGTTCAGCACATTCCGCGTGGGCGCGGCCGGCCCGCCGCCGGCCAGGCCGTAGGGCCGGAACTTCATCCGGTCCGAGCGGAGCTGCAGGGTAGCCTCCTCGGCGAGGAGGGTGTACTGGCGCGCGAGCCCCAGCCCGCCGCGCCACTTGCCCGCGCCGCAGGAGTCGGGCACGAACGCGTACTCGTCGATGCGGATGGGATGCTGGGCCTCCAGCACCTCCACCGGCGTGTTCGACATGTTCTGCGAGGGATTGGTCACCGCCTCGATGCCGTCCTTGTCCGGCCGCCCGCCCCAGGCGCCGCAGATCATGTCCACGATGATGAAGGGCTCGCGATTCTCCTGATAGCCGCCGATGCAGACGACGGTGTTGCCGCCCTCGCCCGCCGCCGGCACCTTGTCCGGCACGATCTGCGCGAGGGCCCCCATCATGACGTCGAGGATGCGGTAGCCGGTGAGGGCCCGCGCCGCGCAGGCGGCGGGGAGCACGGGATTCACCACCGAGGCCTCGGGGGCGCGCACCTCGATGGCGCGGAACACGCCGGCGTTGTTGGGGATCCCCGGCTGCAGCACCGAGCGCACGGAGAGATACGTGCAGGACTTGGTGAAGGACAGCGTGGAGTTGAGCGCGGCCTTCACCTGCGGCGACGTCCCCGCGTAGTCCACGGTGAGGTGGTCCTCGTGCACCGTGATGGTGACGGTGATGGGCACCGGCGTGTCGTCGAAGCCGTCGCTGTCCAGATAGTCGGTGAAGGTGAAGGCGCCCTTGGGCCAGCGGCGGATCTCGGCCCGCGTCATGCGCTCGGCGTAGTCCAGCAGCTCGTCGAGATAGCCGCGCGTCACGTCCGCGCCGTAGCGCCGGAGCAGCTTCGAGAGCTCGCGCTCGCCCACGCGGCACGCCGCGTACTCCGCGCCGAGGTCGCCCACCACCCGGCCGGGCACGCGGACGTTCTTCTCGATGATGCGGAACACCGAGCGGCTCGGGACGCCGCGCTCGTAGAGCTTCACCACCGGCAGCCGCAGCCCCTCCTGGTAGATCTCGGTGGAGTCGCTGGCGTTCGAGCCCGCAACTCGCCCACCCATATCGGTTTGATGGGCGATCACCACCGAGAAGGCCTCGAGCCGGTCGTCCAGGAAGATCGGCATGAACATGAAGACGTCGGGCAGGTGCATGCCGCCCTGATACGGGTCGTTGAGGATGACGACGTCGCCGGGGTGAATGTCGCCCGCGAGCTCCGTGAGCACCGAGGCCATGGCGTCGGGAATGGCGCCGAGGTGCTGGGCGATGGTCTTGGCCTGGGCGATCATGCGGCCCCGCGCGTCGCAGAGCGCGGTGGAGAAGTCCATCACGTCCTTGACGATCTCGGAGCGCGCGGTGCGGATGACGGAGTAGGCCATCTCGTCCACGATGGCGTCGAGCGCGTTCTTCACCACCGCGAAGGTGATCGGATCCATGGCGCTCATGGGGTGACCACGATGTTACCGCACGCGTCGAGGACGGCGGTGGCGCCGGGCGGCAGCACCACGGTGGAGTCGTAGGACTCGACGATGGCGGGGCCGCGGAGCCCCGCCGCCACCGCCTCGCGCGGGACCACCGGCGTGTCCACGGGGGCGTCGCCCCGCGCGAAGGAAACGGGCCGGCGCGCGGGGCGCGCGGCGGCGTCCCGGGGCGCCACCCGAATCGCACGAAAATCCAGACGGTCGGCGCGGAGGCCGGTGGCCACGAGGCGGAGGTTCACCAGCTCGAGCGTCTCGCCGGTGGCGTAGCCGTAGGTGGCGCGGTACTCCGCGTCGAAGGCGGCGGTCAGCACGGCGAGGGCCGAGGCGTCGAAGCGGCCGCCGGGCAGCGGGACCGTGAGCTCCGAGGCCTGGCCCGCGTAGCGGAGGTCGCAGCCGAACTCGAGGCGCATCGTTCCATCGGCGTAGCCCTCGCTTCGGAGCGCCGCGCGCGCCTCCGCGGCCATCTCGTCGGCCAGGCGATTGGCGGGCCCCGCGTCGAGATGGGGGAGGAGGGCGGTGTGCGCCCGCACGAAGTGATGCTCCACGTCGCTCGCGAGCATGCCCACCGCGGTGAACACGCCGGGCGCCACCGGGACGAGCACGCGGGGAATCTCGAGCGCCCGCGCGAGGTCCACCGCGTGCACGGGGCCGCTGCCGCCGAAGGCCACCAGGGTGAAGTCGCGGGGGTCGCGGCCGCGCTCGATGGTCACCGAGCGAATGGCCCGCGCCATGTTGGCGTTGGCGACTTCTCGGATTCCATGGGCGGCTTGTTCCACGGTGAGCCCGAGGGGCCGGGCCACGTGCTCGCCGATGGCCGCCTCCGCCCGCCCGGCGTCGAGCTTGAGCTCGCCGCCCGCGAGATAGGCGGGATTGAGGTAGCCGAGCGCGACGTTGGCGTCCGTCACCGTCGGCCGCGTGCCGCCGATCCCGTAGCAGGCGGGGCCCGGCGCCGCGCCCGCCGACTCCGGGCCCACGCGGAGGAGCCCGCCCTCGTCGATCCAGGCCAGCGAGCCCGCTCCCGCGCCGACCTCGGCCACGTCGATGGCCGGGACCTTCAGCATGTAGCCGCCCGCCTTGATGAAGCGGCTGGGCGTGCTGATGCCCTCGCGGAACTCGTACTCCGAGGTGAGGGACACGCGCCCGTCCTCCACCAGCGAGGCCTTCGCGGTGGTGCCGCCCATGTCGAAGGCGATGAGGTTGCGCGTGTCGGCCACGCGGCCGAGGCGCGCCGCGCCGGCGACACCGGCCGAGGGGCCGGACTGCACCGCGTACACCGGCTTCTCGCCCGCCGCCCGCGCGCCGACCACGCCGCCGTTGGAGGCGATCACGAGGAGCGGCGCGCGGATGCCGATGCCGGCCAGCCCCTGGGCGAGGTTGTCGAGATAGCGCCGCATGATGGGCAGGAGATAGGCGTTCACCACGGTGGTGCTGGTCCGCTCGTATTCCTTGATCTCCGGCAGCACACGGTAGGAGGCGCTCACGGGCAGGTCGGGATAGCGCGCGTGGATGAGCCGCTCGGCCTCCCGCTCGTGCGCCGGATTCGCGTAGGAGTTGATGAAGCAGAGGGCGATCACCTCGGCGCCGTCCGCGCGCAGCCGCTCCACCGCGGCGAGCACGCCCGCGGCGTCCAGGGGGCGCACCACCGCGCCGTCGGCCCCGATGCGCTCGTCCACCTCCAGGCGCCGCCGGCGCTCGACCAGCGGCACCGGCTTGTCCCAGGTGAGGTCGAAGAGATCGGGGGTACGGATGCGCCCGATCTCGAGCACGTCGCGGAAGCCCCGGGTGGTGAGCAGTCCCGTGCGCGCCCCCCGCTTCTGGAGAATCGCGTTCGAGCCGACGGTGGTGCCGTGGACGATCTCGGACACCGCCATGGCTTCGATGCCGGCGGACCGAAGCAGGTCGGCGAGGCCGGTCACCACCGCCCGGCCGGGGTCGTCGGGGGTGGAGGACGTCTTGTTGACGAGCAGGGTGCCGTCGGGGCGGGTGAGCACGATGTCGGTGAAGGTGCCGCCGATGTCCACGCCCACGCGGACGCCGGCGGCGGCGCGCGAGGCGGTCGAGGTCGAGGGATCCGGAGCGATGATCAGCCTCCCGTCCGGCCCCGATAGCGCCGGACCTTGTCGCGATTGCCGCACACGCTCATGGAGCACCAGCGCCGGCTGCCGTTCTTGGTGCCGTCCACGAACAGCCAGCCGCAGTCGGGGGACGCGCACTTTCGCACCGAGGCGAGCTCGGGCGCGCTCAGCAGCCGCACCGCCGACCAGAGCACCGGCCACAGCACGAGACGCTCGAGACCCGGCGCGGTCCGGCCGCCCGCGGCGGACTCGGCGGTGAAGGCGCCTTGACGCGCGCGGACGCGGCTGCCCCGCAGGAGCCCCGCGCAGGCCGCGTAGAGCCGGGCGGCGTCGGCGCCGTCGGCGTGGACGCCGTCCGCCACCGCCGCGAACGTGCGGTACAGGGCCTCGCGCAGCGTCCGGGCTTCTCGCAGCGCCGTCGCGCCCGCCCGCCCCCGGCGCCCGCCGTTCCGCAGTCGCGCCGCCTGGGCGGGCGCGAGGAGGCGGGCCTTCTCCCCCCAGCGGACGAGATCGTCGAAGCGCGTCAGGCGCTCGTGGGGCGCCCGGCTGGGCCGCCAGCTCTTCGTATTGGCGAAATCCAGGCAGAGGGAGCCGCTCGCGAAGTGGAAGACGGGGGGCTCCGGCGCGCCGGCTCTGGCTCCCATGGACGCTTGACTACTTACCACGAGGCGGGCATCCTTGGGGCGCTAACCAGCAAAACACGTTTTGCCAGTGACAAGGAGAATGTCTATGCGCCGATTCCGCCGCGTCCTCCTCGGAGCGCTGCCCCTCCTCGCCCTCGCCGTCGCCGCCGGACCCGTGGGCGGGCAGGGCAAGGGCACCATCAAGATCGCCAGCCAGAGCCCGCTGTCGGGCGGGCAGTCCGCCCTCGGCGAGGGCATCAAGCTCGGGACGCAGCTCGCCATCGAGCAGCAGTCGAAGGCGCTGGAGGCGATGGGCTTCAAGGTCGCCCTCGTGCCCTTCGACGATCAGGCCAAGCCCGACGTGGGCGTGGCCAACTCCAAGAACCTCGTCACCGATCCCGAGATCCTCGCCGTGATCGGCCACCTGAACTCCGGCGTGGCCATCCCGTCGTCCGAGATCTACCGCGATGCCAAGCTCGCCATGGTGTCGCCCGCCAATACCAACCCCATCATCACGGAGCGGAACATCCCCTCGGTGAGCCGGGTGTGCGGCCGTGACGACGTGCAGGGCGTGGTGGGGGCGGAGCACGCCAAGAGTCTCAAGGTGAAGTCGGTGTTCATCGTGCACGACAAGACCACCTACGGCCAGGCGGTGGCGGAGTTCTTCCGCGACCACGCCAAGAAGCTCGGCATCGAGGTGGTGGGCTTCGAGGGCACGGAGGAGAAGTCGAACTTCGATCCCCTCCTCACCGCGGCCCGCGCGCGCAAACCCGACATGCTCTACTTCGGCGGCATCTACGACCAGGGCGCGCCGCTCTTCCGGCAGGCCGCGGAGAAGGGCATCAAGGCCACCTTCATGGGACCCGACGGCATGGATTCGTCCGATCTCGCCAAGATCGGCGGCAAGGCCGTCGTCGGCATGTGGTATACGTCGGCCTCCGCGCCGGCGAGCGTCTATCCGCGCGGCAAGGAATTCGCTCAAGCCTACAAGGACAAGTTCGGCAAGGCGCCGGAGCCTTACGCGGCGGAGAGCTATGACGCGACGGTGGTGGCGCTGAAGGCGATCGAGACGGCGGCCAAGGCGGCCGGCGGCAAGATGCCCTCGCGTGAGGCGGTGTCCGCGGCGGTCAGAAAGGTGAAGCTCGACGGCATCACCGGCCACATCGAGTTCGACGCCAAGGGCGACCGGAAGAAGGCGAGCTACTTCGTGCTGCAGGTCGGCTCGGACGATCCGGCGAAGTGGGGCGAGAACAAGGTGGTCAAGCGTCAGGGCATCGATCCGCCCGGCGGCAAGAGCTAGCGCTAGCCAGGGGCCCTCCTCCGGCTCATACTGCCGGCGAGGAGGGCCCCCCATGAAGACCGACGGCGTTCTCGTCCGGGCGACCTACCACGTGGGCCGGCGGCTGTTCGGCCAGGTCCCCACCCCCCAGAAGCTGATGGCCCAGCGGCCGGCGCTGATGCTGGGCCTCGGCGGCCTGTGGACCGCCATCGAATACGGCGGCACGCTGGAGCGGGAGCTGCGCGCCCTGCTCCAGCTGCACGTGGCCGCCCTCTACGGCGTCCCCTACTGAATGGACATCCGCCACGCCGTGGGCGTGAAGGCGGGTGTCCCGGAAGCGAAGCTGGACGCGCTGGCCGAGTACGCCACCAGCGCCTGGTTCAGCGCGCGCGAGCGCGCGGCCCTCGCATACGCCGAGGCCATCGTGCGGGACGGGCAGGAGGTCTCCGAGGCCCGAGAGGCCGGCGTGCGCGAGCACTTCTCGGCGGCGGAGCGCCTCGAGCTGACCTTCGTGGTCGGCTACCAGGTCTTCGCGAGCAAGTTCGCGAAGGCCTACAACCTCGCGCCCCAGGGCTTCTCGGCGTCCGGTTAGGCGCGCCAGCCCGCCCAGTAGCCGTTCTCGACGGCGGCGAGGAACTCGGCCACGTGGGTGTTGAAGAGGCCGGGCTCCTCGATGTTGGGCGTGTGCCCGCACGCGGGGAAGACGAGCAGTCCCGCGTGCGGGATGAGCGCCCGCATCATGAGCGAGGGCTCGACGCAGGGCGCGTCCTGATCGCCCACCACGATGAGGGTGGGCACGCGCAGCGCCCGGAGCGGCGCGTCCAGCTCGCCCACCGTCTTGCGCTTCGACATGACCTCGCGGGCCAGGTGCGCACAGGCCGGCGCGTCGTGCTCGCCGGCCTGGCGGATGAACTCGGCGAAGCCGCGGGGGTCCTTGGCCTTGAAGGACGCGCGGGTGGCCAGGGTCTCGAAGCCGCGCACCCGATGCGCCTGGCCCTCGCGCTCGAGGCCGGCCGCGGTCTCCGCCTGGCCCTTGAGGAACTGCTCGCGGTTCACCGAGCCCGCGCCCGCGCCCACCATGATGAGGCTCCGCAGCATCTCGGGGTGAGCGAGGGCGAAGTCGCGGGCCGCATTCGCCCCCATCGAGCATCCGCCCAGGTGCACCGGGCCCACGCCGAGGTGCTTCAGGAGCCGGAAGAGATCGCCCACGAGAAGGTCCTGGGAGTAGGACGCCGCGCCCTTGGGCACGCTCGACGGCGGGTAGCCGCGGTGGTTGTAGGTGATGACGCGGTAGCGGCGGGAGAAGTAGCGCACCTGCGGCTCCCACGACCGATGGTCGCCGCCGAACTCGTGGCTCCACACCAGCGGTGTGCCCGTGCCCGTCTCCTCGTAGTAGAGCTCGACCTCTCCCAGCTTCGCGGTGGGCATCACCACGTCTCCCAGTGGACCAGCTCGGTGAGAGGCTTGCGCCTGCGCGCCACCGAGACGGGCGCGGTGGCGCGGGCCGGATCGACGTAGCCGAAGGCGATCACGCGGTTCACGAGGAGCGCGGCGGGAATACCGAGGAGCTTCGCCACCTCGGGCTCGGGCAGATGCGCGGGACAGGAGCCGACGCCCTCGCCCCAGGCCGCGACCATCATGTTCTGGGCGCAGCGCCCGGCGTCGAACTCGTGCTTCTGGGTCTGCGCGATCACGATGGTCGCGGCGGAGCGCGCGATGAACCTGGCGTAGGGGCTGAGCGCGGCGAGGCTGGCGAGCCGTGCGCGGTCGCGCACCACGACCAGGCGATTGGGCTCGCTGTTCTTGCTGCTGCCCGTCATGCGCGCGGCCTGGAGGATGCGATGAAGGACCTCGTCGGGGAGCGGCCGGTCGAGGAAGAAGCGCTGGTCCCGCTTGTCGACGACGGCGCGGTAGGCGTCCATGGCCGTCCGCCTCAGGACACGGGCCGGCGCCGGCGGACGAGGTATTTCTGCTCGCCCTCCATGCAGAGCTCGCGCCGCTGATTGTGCACGGTGGAGCGTACCGTGATGACACCGGTGGTGCGGCCGGGGGTGAGCGCGGTCACGGTGAGCAGGGGATACACGGTGTCGCCCGCGTACACCGGCTTCAAGAAGCGGGAGGACTGCTCGATGAACCCGATGAGCGACTCGCCAACCACGTGGGGGAAGATTCCCGCGCCGGCCGCGGTCTGCGCCAGCACCTGGAAGCCGTGGGCGAGGAGGCCGGGATGGCCGTGGCGCCGGCAGTACTCGACGTCGTAGTGGATGGGGTGATTGTCCCCGGACACGGTCTGGAACGCGGCGAAGTTGGCCTCGGTGAGGGTGCGCGAGGGGAGGTAGAATTGCTCCCCGACCTTCATGTCCTCGAAGTAGCGCGCCTCCCCGAAGCGATGCGCGGCAGGATCGAACGCGGACGAATCGGGGGCCACGGACGGACGGCTAGCGCGCGGTGTAGCCGCCGTCCACGGGGAGCGCGACGCCGGTGATGTAGCTCGCCTCGTCGGAGGCGAGGAAGAGGCCGGCCTGGGCAACCTCCGCGGGCGTGCCCACGCGCCCGAGGGGGATCACCTGCTTCATGCGCGCGAGGTTCTCCGCCTTGTTCGACTCCACGTCGGGCCGGCCCATGAAGATGTCCAGCATGGGCGTGTCGATGGGGGCCGGACAGACGCAGTTCACCCGGATATTGTCCGGCGCCAGCCGGATCGAGAGCGACTTGGTGAGCCCGGTCACGCCGAACTTGGCCGCCGAGTACACCGGGCTGAAGGGCGAGCCGTAGATGCCCGCGATGGAGCTGGTGAAGAGGATGCTGCCGCCGCCGCGCTTCCGCAGCGCGGGGATCGCCTCCGCGGTGGTGATGAGGACGGTTCGAAGGTTGAGTGTGAGGGCGGTGTCCACGTCGTCGAGATCGACGCCCTCGACACGCCCCGGGCCGGGATGCCCGACGTTGTTCCAGAGGATGTCGAGCCCGCCGAGGGCGGCCACCGTCTCGCGGACGACCTTCTTGCTGTCATCTTCACGCGTGAGGTCGCAGGGGATACCGTGCGCGCGGCC
>Ga0081538_10000580_pt1 | contig 40758 bp, 40 predicted proteins | sample TabmetS5T2R1_FD_71022 | JGI IMG/M metagenome (GOLD analysis project Ga0081538, IMG submission 71022) | Tabebuia heterophylla rhizosphere microbial communities from the University of Puerto Rico - S5T2R1 | ecosystem: Host-associated > Plants > Roots > Rhizosphere ... | reverse complement strand
TGATCCGCAAGGAGCTGTGGCGCCAGACCGGCCATCGGGTCGACACGGCCGAGATCGTCCGGCTGCTCGGCGAGACGCTGCTTCGTCCCAGCGGCCTTCAAAGGTCAGACTGACGCCACCCACGTGCGTGAGACAACTCTGCCTGCCTTACCGGCCCAGACGGATCACCGAGGCTCGATCGCCGGAACGGAGTCTCGAGACGATGGGGCCATGGCGAAATCGACTGGTTGCTATGGGACTATTCATCATGCTGGCAGCGTCGTGCAGCTCGGCCAGTGAGTCCGTTCCCACGACCACTACGAATGATCCAGCGCCGGTCACAGAAGCCACCACGGAGCCCGGGCCAGAGTTGGCGAGGATTCTCAGCTCACTGGCGGCGGCGGGCTACCCGTGCGAGCACGTGGAGGTCGCCGACGCGTTCGTCCTGGCAAACGGCGACATCGATGAGGCTTCCGCCGACTGCGGCGGCGAGAACTTGGACATCGCCGTGTTCCCGACAGACGAGCAGGCTGAAGAGTACGGACGACAGGGTGGCTACCCGTTTGCTGCCGGTGAGGGCTGGGTGATTGTTAGCGAAACCCTAACCCTTGCCGAGCGCATCGCAGAGGCCCTTGGTGGGACCGCCGGATAGCTCGTCTACTTACCGCGAGCGCAATCCACCGCCCTGCCTCGTGATTTAGCAGGTGTCACACTGCTGAGGCTAATATCCCCGCAATGGCCTATCGCTTCGGACACCAGGGGGTTTGACGATGGCGGTCAAGGTTGTGCACGTCTCTGACGTCTCGGATAAGGAAGGTAACCAAGAGGAGCTCGGCACCCTCGAGGTGCTGGAGCACCCCGACATTGGCGAGCCGGCCCGCCTGGAAATCTTCCCCGACGAGTTCGCACGGCTCCAGGCCGCCGACCAGGTCGTGCGACTGCGCTGGACCGCGCCGGGCGCCCGCCAGCCGCAAGAGCTGACCGTGCTGCAGGAAACCTTCGACCGCCTCGCCCAAGACCGGGACATGAAGACGGTCCTGCTCAGCGCCATCACGGCCCAGCATGAGCGTCGGGGCCAGAACCAGGCGCCCCGGCGGCCGCGTCGTGACGGCGGCGGTGGGCGCGGCAAGGTCGATTACTCCAGCCCCGAGCACGCCGGCGAGCCGCACCGCGGCCGCATCACCGAGGCCGAGAAGGCCTACGTGCGTGAGCACTTGGACGAGGTCAACAAACGCCTGCGGGGCAAGGGCATGCGCACGCTCGACCCGGCTGACCCGACGATGCGAGAGCGGTACGCTCTGACAGAGCAGATCCGCTACTGAGGGCCGCGGGTCCGTTTCGCGGCTGCCACAGGTCACCTTCATCGTTGGAACGGCTGGATGGCGCTCTTCGGAGATTTCATCGACTGCGAGTGCGAGAGCGATATCAGAAGCCGTCGTCCAAGCAGCTCGCAGAGTGGCGGCGGGCCGATGAGTAGGACCAGGCTGCGTTCGACCAGGAGCTGCGGATGCTGGCCTGCTCCATGAGCTTTAGGCTCTGACCCCTTGCATGCCATCTAGGGACCGAGCCCTGAAGCGATGCTGGTCGCGCTGTCTGGGCTGGTCATGCGGCGAATTGGGATAGACCGCTGTGGACCGCTGGTGTCCGTGGTTGTCCCTTGGGCCATCCTCCAAGCATCCTCCAAACTCGCCGCAGCGTACTCACCGACACGGTCCTGAGTGCGGACTTCGTAACGATCTCGGGACGGTGTTGCGGTACAACGTTGCCCAGCTCGCGGAGCGCGGTTCCAGGATGACCAAGGAGGCGAGGCGGCACCGTGGGCAGGCGCTGGAGCTGGGTGGCCTGGTCCATGCTGGCGATCTTCGTCGTCGGCTGCGGAAGCGCGGTCACCTTGCTGGTAGCCAGGGGCGGTGGCTTCGAGCAGGAGGGCGTGGCCCTGCCGCTGGCGTTTGCGGGGTTCATGGTCGTCGGCGCGGTGATCGTGGCCCGCCGGCCCGCCAACGCCATCGGTTGGATCTTCTCGGCCATCGGCCTGCTGGCCGCCACCGGCTGGCCGGCGATGGAGTACGCCGCCTATGCCTACCTCACCCGACCCGGCTCACTGCCGGGCGCCAGCTGGGCGGCCTGGTACCAGCAGCTGTGGTGGACGCCGATGTTCGCCCTCCTCGCGATCGCCACGCCGTTGCTGTTTCCCACCGGCCGGCTGCCCTCGGCCCGCTGGCGGCCGGTCGCGGCGGTTGCGGCGCTGGTGACCGTGGCCCTGGAGCTGCTGTTCGCCTTCCGGCCGACCATCCGGCTGCAGGTGCAGGACCGCACCTACGCGGTCGACAACCCTATTGGGCTGGCCTGGGTCCCCGACCCGGAGACCAGCGCGGTGGGCGGCGCGCTGTTCGGGGTGCTGACGGCCTGCCTGGTGGCGGCGGTCCTCTCGCTGGTGCTGCGGTTTCGCCGCTCCCGCGGGGTGGAGCGCCAGCAGCTCAAGTGGTTCACCTATGCCGGGGTGCTGCTGATCCTGGGCGGTCCGCTGGCCAGCTACCTGCTCCCCTCCAGCGTCAGCGATGTCACCTTCGGGCTGGCCATTGCCCTGGTGCCGGTGGCGGCCGGGATCGCGATCCTGCGCTATCGGCTGTACGACATCGACCGGCTCATCAGCCGCACCCTGGTCTACGGGCTGCTGACCACGCTCCTCGCCGGCGTGTACGTCCTCGTGGTCCTGGTCTTGGGGCAGCTGTTCGGCGGCATCGGCGCCGAGCCACCGAGTTGGGCGGTGGCCGGGGCGACCCTGGCGCTGGCGGCCCTGTTCCAGCCGGCCCGCCGCCGCATCCAAGTGGTTGTGGATCGGCGCTTCAACCGCCGCAAGTTCGATGCCGCCAAGACCGTCGAGGGCTTCAGCGTCCGCTTGCGGGACGAGATCGACTTGGACGCCTTGACGGCGGAGCTGCTGGTCGTGGTCGACCAGACGATCCAGCCGACGAGGGCGTCGTTGTGGCTTCGGCCATCGGACCCGGATTCGCGTCGCACAACTCCCTGATGGAGTCATCGCAGCCCTGGCCTCTGCCGTGTGAAATCAAGAACGGCTGGTTCGGCGCTCCTGGTTCGCAGGGTTTGGCCAGGTCAACCAAGGGATTCGCCTATCCGTAGCGACCCGTTCGAGACCGCTATTGTCCGGTGGAACATGCCCCAGGTATACCCCAGCTAAGTGGACATTCCGGAACTCATCGTGGTGGCCGCTGCAGGGCGTTGAAGCAGATGACCGAGCAGGCCAGCATGACCAAGGCGTAGAAGCGTTCGGTGGAGCGTTCATAGCGGATCCGTAGCCGCCGCCATCCACCAAGCCATGCGCCGGTGCGCTCGATCGTCCAGCGGTGACGGCCAAGCCGGTCCGACGGCTCGATCATGCGGCGGGCGATCCGGGGGCGGATGCCTCGCCGACGAAGGTAGCGGCGGCAGCGCCGATGATCGTAGGCCTTGTCGGCGTGGACCTTGGTTGGCCGGCGCCGCCGACGGCCGCTAGGCATCCGGATCGGCGGGATATCGTCCAGCACGGCCTCGAACATGGTCGAGTCGTTGGCGTTGGCCGCACTCAAGATCACTGACAGGGGCAGCCCACCGCGCTCACCGGCCAGGTGCAGCTTGGACCCTTGCTTGCCGCGATCGACCGGGTTTGCGCCGGTCAGGTCCCCCCTTGACCGCCCGAAGACTGAAGGAGTCGACGCTGACGCGTTCCAGGTCGATGCGGCCGGCCTCGCCGAGCTCGTCCAACACCACCACCTGGAGCTGATCGAACACGCCCGCCTTGGCCCACTCATCCAGCCGCCGCCAGCAGGTGGTGGCCGAGCCGCAGCCGAGCTCCTTGGCTGGGAGCAGGCTCCACGGCATCGAGGTCCGGGCCATGAAGATGAGCGCGGCCACGCAGTTGCGGTCAGGGACGCGGCGCGGAACGCCGCCGCGTGAGCGCGGTGGTGGGGCTGGCAGCAGCGGCTGGATGCGTTGCCACAACTCCTCGGGCAGCAGTCGGTCCACGAGACTGGTCATGGGCGGGAGCATCCCAGCAGCCGCCCGACTCCCTCAAGCAGCCCCGACAGGCGGTTCCGGAATGTCCACTAAGCCGCAGCGAAGCTGGACCCGGACGCCGGCGGGACCAGGAATCTGGCCGAAGTAGGTGAGACCCACCCGGTCGACGGCCCAGCCTGCGTCGTTCGCGACGTTAATGTTGAACATGCTTGAGGGCGACACGACCACCGTCGTTCCTCGGACTGTGCCCCACCACGTCCGACTTGGAACACGAGGTCCTGCCGGTTCCATGCCCCGCTGAGGCCCCTCATACTGAAGAGCGCGTAGCCGGTCGAGATGACTATGTCGAGTCCGTCGCCGGTCTGTGCAGCGAGGTGACGCTGCGATTCGAACCCGCTCGGGATGATGTCTGCCATTTCGTCATCTCCGCTCGTGTCATTACTTGCGTGACGAGGTGCCTGAGGTCCGAGGCCAGTCTAGGTGCAGACTCCCGTACCCGCTGCGTCAATGAAGAACTGTCTCGAGAGCGTATAGGTCTCGGCGAACTCGGGATCGGGATCATTCTCCACCGTTACCGAAAGAGTATGGCTGCCTGCCGCTAGCTCATCTGGTCCCACGACTCGCCCTTCTACAAGGACAAACCATTTCCCAGGCTCCTTATTTAGGAGGGGTTTCACGGGGAGGCGTGTAGCCTCAAACGGCTGACCGTCCAAGACAAATGTCATCACGGTAGGTGCGAAGAGCTTCTTGGCCTCCCCCACACTAGTTACCGTTACCCCGACAGTTCCTTCGCCAATACCGAGTCCTAGAAGGATGACGTGCCAGTCCTCCGCGCAGTAATGCGACACGCCTTGTTCTTCGAAGGGCTTAATGGTCACCTTGCGGTTTGGGTCAGCCGGAGCACCTTGGCCGCTGCGCAGGCCCCCAGTGAAGCCGGTGTGAAACACCGCCTCGGCCTTGCCCCGGTTAATTCTTTGCATCATCTCACCTCGTTGACCCGCGAGCGCCATCTCTCGGCGCTGTCTCACTGAAGTTGGCCCGCGATGGCCATTCTCTCGGCGGTGTCTCGCTTAACTAACGGAGCATGACTTCATCAGTGTTAGTCAACAATCGGCCCGCTGGTGGTAGTGGTGGGCGGCTCGGTGGTGGTCGTGGTCGGCTCGGTGGTGGTGGTCGGCCGGGCGGTGGTGGCCGGCCGGGTGGTGGTGGTCGGCCGGGCGGTGGTGGCCGGCCGGGTGGTGGTGGCCGGCCGGGCGGTGGTGGCCGGCCGGGCGGTGGTGGCCGGCGGATTGCCTGTAAGGCTTCGTGCTACTGGGATGGCGAACACAGCAATCACGAGCGCGATCACGACCGCCAGGACGATCGCCCGCTTGGAGAGCCGGCGCCGGCCTGACGGGCCGGGCCCGGTGGGAGCGAGCAGCAGCGCAAGGTTGGCGCGCGTGACCGCCGCGCCTGCCTGGTCGCCGAGCTCCTCGCGCAACTCGAGCGCGCGCTGCCAGAGCTCGCCTGCCCGGTCGAGGTGGTCGACCGCGAACTCCAGCGTGCCGAGCTGGTGGCTCAGGTGCGCCTCGCCGGCGACGTCACCAACCGCCTGGGCAGCCTCCACGCCGCGCTCCAGCACCTCCCTCCAGGCCTCCCAGCGCCCCGCCAGGGCCAGCACCGGCTCGATCACCCGGACCAGGCGGACTACCGCGTGCCACTCGCCGCGCTCGGCCGCGTAGCCAATAATCCGCAGCGCCGCGCTGGCGGCGGACTGGGCCTCCTGGCTGCTCCACGCCTGCCGTTGGACCCACATAGCCAGCTCATCCACGGCTTGGGCCAGCCCGAGGTAGCGCAGCAGCAGCGCCCGGTAGTCCTCAGCGTGGCAGATGGGCAGGCCGAACCGGTCCTCTTGCTGCTCGACCAGGCCGCGGCGGCGCAGCGACTCCAGGACCTCCCAGACGTTGGCGAGGTCGGTGATGGACCCGACCAGGTCGCTTGGCAGCAGCGCGCCGGCGGCCAGCGCCAGCACCGCCAGAACCCGCCGCTCCTGCTCGGCCAGCGCGTTGACGCTCAGCCGATCCAGCGCGAAGACGTCGCCCTCGGCGATCCTGGCGAGATCGGCGAAGCTGTGGCGTCGCTCGCGGACCAGCGCGGCCGCTTGCCGCAGGTGCAGGGGCTGCCCGTCGACCAGCTCGCACAGCCGCCCGGCGTCGGCGCGTTCTGGGCCGACAAGGTCTCGGCCAAGGTCGCGCCGCAGCACCTCCAGCGCCTCGTGGTCCGGCAACCCTGTCAAGGTGATGGACCGGCCGCGCCGCCCGAGCACCGGCCGGTCCGAGCCAACCACGACCATGCACCCTGGCAGCGTGTCCAGCACCTCTCTGAGCTGGGCGGGCCCAAGGGTCACGTCGTCAAGCAGCACCAGCGCCCGGGCCCTGGCGAGCAACTGGACGCGCTGCTCAGCGGTGGGCTTGAAGGGGGGAGTTGCGGTGTAGAGCGCGTCCACCAGGCGCTGGAGGAGGTCGTCGCGGCGTTGGTTGCCAACGCGCAGGTAGACGACGGCAGCTCCCGCCTCGGCCCCTGCCTGCGCAGCCAGGTGCCGCAGCAGGGTTGACTTGCCAAAGCCGCAGCCGGCAGAGAACTCGATCACTTCGCCGGTCCTGATCGCTTGCGCGGCGGCGACCTCCGCATCCCTGCCCTGAAGCCAGACAGGTCCGCTGGGGGCGAACGAGTGCGGTCGGGCGTGGATTGTGGGTGGCTTGGCCTGGAGCGTGGTGCGCTGGATCTTGCCGCCGTGTTTGGCGAGGATCTCGATGCGCAGGTTGCCGTAGACGATGCTGTCCACGAGCCTGCCCCCAATCTGAACCATGGGGCGGATGCTAGGATCGTCGACTTGGTCAGGCTGAAACGGTATCGCAGATTCCAGTCCGTTTGGCAGTGTCGCGTGTTACACGTCGGACGTGTTCGGCGTCACACCCGCTGACCCCGAAGGGATCCTCGAAGGCACGGCCGCTGCCGAGCGCCGACCATCCGCCCGCAGCAGCACGAGGAACAACATTGTGACCGGCGTTGCCGCTGTTCGGCGCTCAAATGGTGGCCTGCGAGGACTTGAACCTGGGGACCTCATATTGGTCCAGTTCAAGTGAGACGTGGACCAGATCGCTCCCTGCCGCCACCACCACCACCACCTGAGAGACGCCTGTCCCGTCTCACTGGATTTGGTCCGGCCTCACCTTGGTGACCTGCGGCGGACCAGATTCGCTGAGACGGGATCCAGCTACCCGTCTCATTGAACCTGGTCCGTGAGCGCCATTCTCTTGGCGGTGTCTCATTCAATCTGGCCCGCCAAGGCCATTCTCTCGTGAGCCTCGGCCGCCCGGGCCGGCGGCCAGCCCTGCTCACAGCACCTGCGCCACCAGCAGCCGTCTGCCGGCCACCGTCAGCTTCGCCCTAAGATGGGCCATGAGAGCCTCCCTGCCTGGTTCTTGAGCCGTTCCAGGCACGGAGGCTCTCACTCTCTCCACAACCTATCTGGGACCTACACCTAGACGGGCGCCGGTGCCCGGGCGGCGTCGGGAACGGGAAGGGCCTCCACCTCCGGGGTCGGCAGGCCGGCCGGTCGGTCGATGTCGACGCTTGGCAGCAGGCGATCGAGCCAGCCTGGGATCCACCAGTTGGCGTGGCCCATCAGCTTCATCGTCGCCGGCACCAGCACCATCCGCACGATGGTCGCGTCGACGAAGATGGCCGTGGCCAGGCCGAGGCCGAACATCTTGATGGCCGGGTCGTCACCGAGCACGACGCCGAGGAAGACCGAGATCATGATCAGCGCGGCGGAGGTGATCACCCGGGCGGTGCTGGCGATGCCGCGGCTGTACCGCCGCTCGGCGGGCCGGGGCCCCGCTGGAGCACGGCCGAGGTACGGCGGTACGCCGGTCTCGCCGGATAGGGAGAGCGCTCTGACCCAGGACGAGCGACGGTGACGTGCTGGCGACCGCTGCTAGGCGGGCGTGCCTGGTCCCGGTGTGCCTGGCCCCGGCATGACGCCCGCCTGGACCAGGAAGCTGAACATGTCCGGCCCACCCCAGTGCTCGGCCTGCCGGCCGTCCTGCATGCGGAAGAAGTCGACCCCGTTGATGGTGGTCTGCTTTCCGGTCGCGGGGATGCCGACAAACTCGCCCTGGTGGGTGCCGGTGTAGGTCACCCGGGCGGCCACCAGTTCTCCCTCGGCGATCACGTCGTGGACCTCGGCGTGCAGGTCGGGGAAGGCTTGTTGGACCATGCCGAAGAACTGCTTGGCCTGCTCGGCGCTCTGGCTGCCGAAGGTGTGGTCGACCCCATCGGGGGTCAGCAGCTCGTCCATGGCGTCCAGGTTCCGGCCGTTGATGACCTCCTGGTAGAACCGTCGCGCCGCCTGCTTGTTGTTCTCGACTGGCATGGCCCCCTCCTTGCCCGGGTGCCGAGCTTGCCCAACAGCGACAGCACGGACCATAGCCGAGGCAACCTCAGAGATCTACAGCCGGTCGGCTGGAGACAAGCGGGCATGGCTGGCCCGAGCACGCTCCACGGCCGTCGCCTTGGTATAGCAATCGATCATGGTCCGTGACTTCCAGCCGGCCACCAGCATCAACTCATTCTCGTTGCCACCCTCGGCCAGCCAGCTGGTGGCGAAGGCGTGCCGGAGCTGATGGGGATGCATCGCCGGCAGCCCAGCGGCCCGGGCCCGGTCGTGGACCACCTGGTAGACACCTGAAGGGGTCATGGGCCCGTTGCGGCCCACCCACAGCTGGGGCAGATGGGCCAGCCGGTGCCCCTCTCGGGCCCGCAGGTAGCGGTCCAGTGCCTGAGCAGTCTTGCGGCCGATCGGCAGCGCCCGCGGCCGTCGACCCTTGCCCAGCACCCACACGATGCGCTGGTCCAGGTCAACATCGTCCAGGGTCATGCCGGCGCACTCGGCCCGGCGCATCCCAGTATCGACCAGCAGCAAAATGATGGCGGTGTCACGGCGGCTGGCAAAGTCCCGCCCCTCGCAGGTCCTGAGTAGCCGAGCCAGATGCTCCGGCCGAACCACCTCGACGGGTTGCTCGGGCAGCTGCGGCGGCTTCATCCCGTCCATCGGGCTGGCCTTCAGGTCGCCTTCGGCCACCGCCCACTTGAAGAAGGCGTGCAGGCCCCGGTAGCGATTGTGGGCCGTGGCCGGCTTCCAGCGGGCCAGCTGGTCGGCGATGAACGCCTGGACGTGCTCACGCTCGAGTTCGCTGGCGAGAACCGGGTGGCCGTGAGCCTGGCAGTAGGTGGCCAGCAGCCGGACGGCGTCGGTGTAGGCCTCGATGGTCCTTGGGCTCTTGTTCTCTGCGTCCAGGGTGCGCCGGAAGCTGCGGTTGAGGACCAGGAGGTGGCCGCGTGGCAGTTGACGGTCGGTGGGCGCCCGTCGCGTGAACGACATCGTTCCCTCATTAGGGTGTGGTGGAGCGGCTGGCTACGGGCAGCGTGCTCCTGTTAGCCGAGTGAGGGGTCGTCGGCACCCCTGCTGAGCAGGGCGTTCGTGGTGGTGGTGGAGATGATGGGACTCGAACCCACGACCCCCTGCTTGCAAAGCAGGTGCTCTTCCAGCTGAGCTACATCCCCACGAGATCTATGGCCTGACCTGCGGCTTCCTCTCACGACGATCGCGACAGTGCCTAGCACAACGGTTCAAGAGCATCTGACTCGACCCTCCTTCGTGGAACCGTCCGGTCATGGCCGACCCCAGCGTAGCCGACCTGGTTCGCTCCTTCGAGCTGCACCTCCGAGCGCAGAACAAGGCCGGCCGCAGATCGAGACGTACCTCGATGCACTCCGGCTGGCCGCCGGGTTCCTCCGGCCCGAGGGGTCGAGCTCGAGCAGGCGCGACGCGAGGACATCGAGGCGTTCATCGCCGACCAGCTCGCCCGCTGGAAGCCCGCCACGGCTGCCAACCGCTACCGGAGCCTGCGCGTGTTCTACGGCTGGCTAGAGGCCGAAGGCGAGATCCCCGCTAGCCCATGGCCAAGATGCGACCACCCACCGTGCAGGATCAGCCCGTTCCCTTGGTGCGCGAGGACGCCTTCCGCCGGCTCCTGGAGGCCTGCGCCGGCCGCGACTTCGAGGCCCGCCGCGACACGGCCCTGATCCTGCTCCTGGTCGACGTGGGCCCCCGCCGCGCCGAGGTGGCCGGGATGCGCCTCACCGATCTCGACTTCGACCTCCAAGTCGCGCTCGTGCTCGGCAAGGGCGGCCGGCAGCGCGCGCTACCGTTCGGCCGCAGGACCGCCCACGCCCTCGACCGCTACCTCCGCGTCCGCGCTCGCCATCCGCGTGCTGATCTGGAGTGGCTGTGGATCGGCAAGTTCGGCCGCATCACCGAGTCCGGCATCGCACAGATCCTCCGCCGGCGCGGCCGGCAAGCCGGGCTCGAAGGCCTCCACCCGCACCAGCTCCGCCACACCTTTGCGCACCTCTGGCTGTCCGAGGGCGGCAACGAGACCGACCTGATGCGCCTTGCCGGCTGGCAGTCCCGCGCGATGCTACGCCGCTATGGCGCCGCTGCGGCCGACGAACGCGCCCGCGAGGCGCACCGACGGCTGTCCCGGCTGACCGGCTCTAATCAATCTTGCGTAAGGCTCCTGAGAGGGCTGCGAGCTGGGCTAGTGCCGTAGCAGGCAATGTTGGCCCTGTTGATGTGCGGCACCGACCACCGCAGCCACAAGAGCAAGGCAGCATGATCGGCCGCTACATCATCTGGCGAAACCGCCACGCCGACGACACCCGCCTACCTCAGGCCGTCGCCCGAGCCAACGTGGCCTGACCAGCGACTACCCGAACGACCAGTCCTCAGCCCGCGGTCTTGGTTTTGATGAGCGGCGCGTCCCGCGACAACTCCCGGAATCCGACGCTGTAGAACAGCCCGCGCGCCTTGGGATGCCCCGGCGCACCCAGGCAGGCGACCGTCATATGCTTGGCCCCGGCCGCCCGCGCCAGCTGCATCCCGTGCAGCAGCATCGCCCTTCCCAGCCCCAGACGCCGGTAGCCCGGGTGCGTCCCGACCGGCTCGAACTCAGCGGTCTTGTTCGCTTCGTCGAGCCACATGATCGTCGAGGATGCCTTCGTTCCGTCCGGCGCCTCCACCAGGATGTGCAGGTCGCCGCGATACGCCGTCTGCCGGACGCCCTGGTAGCCCTCGGCCGTGTACGTCGAGGGAGCCCAGGCGTCCAGATGGGCCTGGACCGCGGCCTGCGCCCGGCCTCGTCGGCGGTGCGGAACCGGAATCCGTCTGGGAGTACCGGCTGGTCCACGTAGCTGAGGTCCCGCTCGTTGAGCTGGGTCCAGGACCCGGCGTCGCCGAGCGAGGCCGGGTCGGTCTCATAGCCGTGCGCCGCCCATCGCTTCAGGGCGACCGCATCGGCGGCGCTCGGCGCCACCGTACGCTCGAGGTCCGCCGCCGTCCCGTCGTACCAGTCGACCACCTCGTCCACCAGCCCGGCGTGGCCGGGATGGACCTGATAGGCCAGATAGGCGCCGGTGACGTCCTTCACCGACCCGTCGCTCCGCCTCACCTGGTGCGGCAGATAGGCCCAGCCCCACGCCACCAGGGCGATCGCCGCCCCCCAGGTGCTCCAGGCGAGGCGGATGAGGCCCCGCTCGCTCATTGGAATCACCTTGGTCGCCTCCGTGGTGATCGAGCCCGATCGGGCGGTTGTACCGCGGAAGCGTTCCGTGACCGTTACGGGGAGCGCAACGGTTCGGGCCGAAGTGACAGCAGCCGGACGGCTTGCTGGGCGCTAGACCAACAGGGCAAACGTTGGCTGAGGGGTACTAGATCCACCGTCGGCTCATTGGGCCTCGCGTGTGCCCATATGCCTCAAGTTCGAGCGCGAGGCGACTGGTAGACCAGCCGCGAGGCGGCGGAGAGCGCATTCTTATCAGGTATCGAGGGTTCAACGCTGTGCGGACCGCCGTTTCCCCAGGTCACTGGCGACCGTAGGGGGAAGGGATGCGTCTTAACAGGCCGCCCAGATCAGCCAGGCCGCCCAGATCAGCGCACAGACGCAATGCCGTGGCCACCGGCAGGTGTGCCACTAACCCGTCGCCGGCAAGGTGATGGGGCTGCCGGTGAGCGCGGCAGTGCCATCGGGCGGGCGATCCTGGCTTGGTAGAGCGCCTGCTTTCGATGGAGCTGCCAACCGCGCCGCGATAGGTACAGCCTGCGACCACGGCGACGTGAACTGGAGTACAGCACCGTCTGTGCCTGACAGCACACCGGGGCGGTGACCTGCGACACCGCGGCTTTACGCTGGCCATGGTGTGCTTGGGACGGTGAAGACGAGCAAGGAGGTGAAGTCGAATGTCTGACTTCAGCTGGGGACTGCTGCTGCTGGGCGCCTATGTCGTGCTGGTCATCCTTGCCCGGTGGCTCTATATCGCCCGCACCAACGTGGTTTGGACAAGCGCGCAGGCCGGGGCGATATCCAAGCGCCTCCTACTCCAGGTGCAGCGCGACACCTCGAACAACAGCGGAGCGGCCGTGGACAAGGCCACCCTGCAGCTGCTCCTCGACGACATCAACAATGAGACGCCCCGGACCGGGCGCGCCGGCGTGCTCGGCTGGAACGGCTCCCACCAGATCGCCCAATGGGTGCTCATGCACGAGGCCGAGCGCCTAGCCCTGCCCGCCCTCGGCCGTGCCGAGCTGGTCGCCCGGCTGGAGCGGGCGCTCGGGCAGCTGAACGAGCTGCCTCAACCTCGACGGGAGGCCTGGGAGGACGTCATCCGGACCCTGCTCGCCACCAAGGATGAGGCCGACCCCGAGCGGCTGAACCGCGTCTACCGGGCCTATCTGGATGAGCTGCTCGGTGAGATCTACGAGGCCTCCAACGGCAACGCCACCCAACTCGCCGGGCTTTATAACCGGGCCACCTGGGTGATCCTGGTCGCCCTTCTTCCACTGGTCGTGCTGGCCGGACTGGGCTATGGGGTGCTGCTGGTCGCCGGGGCAATTGGCGGTCTGGTCAGCCGCATGCAGCGGCTAGTGTTTTCCAGCCGCATCCCGATCACCTACGGCAGCTCGTGGGCACCGTTGTTCTGCGCGCCGGTCCTGGGTGCGCTCGCCGCCTGGGCCGGGTTGGTCCTCATCTCCCTGCTCCAGACAACCGGCGTGCTCCAATTGACCGCCCTTCAGACCTCCCTGGAGAGCCTCCGGACGCCCTCGGCCGCTGTTCTGGGCACCGCAATCCTGCTTGGCATCTCGGAGCGGTTCCTCCTGCGCCTGGAGAAGCAGGCCGAGGCCGTGATCGACCCCGACCGCGCCGGCCCATCCGACCAGACCGCACCGGCCAACACCTCCGCCGCCGCCCAACGCAGGCGTCTGCTCCGCCCGCCAGCTTCGGCGCCGGTAGGCTCCACGACGGCCAACGGCGCGAGGCTCAACAGCGACGGGACTCCTGCGCATCCGCGCCGGCGGTCCAGCCCCAGCGGCCGCTACGCGACAAGGCCTGAGTAAGACTACGAGCCGAAGGTTGAGGCGCACCGGCTGGGCGACTGGCGAGACGACAGTTTAGACCCCCGCAGGTATGGCCCTACTCATGCGTCAAGGAAGTTATGTTAACCCAGTGACGGGCGTCCATGGAGGTTCTTACACCATCGTGCAGCACAGAGGAGGCGCAAGATGTCAGATTCAGAGCCAAGCCAATGGCAGATAGCTCTCGCCGTAATGGAGAACATACGGGAGGTTCAACGGCGAGCCGATAGCGATAGCCTCCGCTATATCGGGCTAGTTGCTGCGTTCCTTGTCATTAGGGGGTCAGGGGCGTCCTCCTTCTCTATTCTTGGGTTACATGTTAACGATACCAGACTGATCCAATTCGCCCTCGTTCCAGTCGCGGCATTCTTTGCAATCCGATACGCTAGGGCTCAAGTCCTTACAGCATCACTTTCTCAGTTTCTAAGATCGCATATTGCTACTCACTTGCCAAGTGTTTCACCCATGACCTGCCCTCCTGACTGGGATATGCTCCGGGACATGACTCGCCGTGTCGGGCGCATCGGTAGGCTCTTGCCCGGAGGTCTGGAACTTGGAATGTACGTGCTTGTCGTTGTCGGAATTGTTGTCAACCTGAACGATGCCACTGACTTGAACAAAAGCTGGGCACTAGTGGCCACATCAAGCACTATTTTGCTCTTCGCGGCCACCCTGCCTGCAATGCGTGAATGGAAGACCGCTGTGATGGGACGGGACAACGTATAGCTTCTCTACAAATACTGGATGGTGGCGAGGAATTGACCGGACCAGCCGCCAGCGCGGCCCCAACGGCCTGACTTGGGCCCATTATCAAGCCCATGGCTATTCACCAAGGAGCCTCCAGACGCTGGCCATACCGCAGACATGACTCATGACGGCTCATGCCTCAGATGTCCGCAGCTGGGCGTGCGAGATCCCCATTTCACAAACGGTCCATGACCTGGTCGTTGGTGCCGACATCACGGTGGAGGACCGCGGCCCTATTCGACGGCACCTGGAAGCTCCTACGATCACGCCAACCCCTACCCGCCGCTGCCAGCCCGGATGTCAAGGGTGTAATGGGGCGCTCGGGACGATTAGCATCAGTGCACCTATCGACATCCGTCCTGATGTCGGTCAGTTCAGGAGGGGCCGCCATGCGTATCGAGTCCTCAGTGACTTCGCTGTCGTGGATCCCACTAGGAGCAGTGGAGGGGTTTAACCGCCTGTCGTTCGGAGTCCGCGTCGCTCACTACGATCCGCCCCCACCCGACGTGCTGGGGGATCTCGACGAACTGGAGGCACACGACCGGTTCCGGTTCGTCAACCGGATCGAGGCGTCGATTGAGGTGGAGGACGGTCGTATCGTGGACACCGTCCAGGGTGGGGGCGGCCGCGTCAACGTGACCAGGGTGGGCTATGGGGCGGCCAACATCGCGTTCCCCCCGGTTGTCCTGCCCGACCTGCGACCCGAGCCGGAGATCGGCCCCGGCTGGGCGCGGTTTGTACAGACCGCCGGCGGGATCGTCGGCTTCCCCATCCCCCGCCGGGTCCGCCACCAGCCTTACGTCCAGATCAGGGGACCCGTGGCCTGGACCACCCTGGCCCTGACCATCCACGCCGACAGCACCGTCGAGCAACGCCTGGTCGGGGCCAGCACCTTTCCACGGCACTGGGTCTACGACCACTCGGGTCGGCTGGTCACCAAGACTGGGTTCATCGACTACGACAGCTGGTGGCGCGAGGCATTCGGCACTCACACGCCGTGGGGCGACGAGGAGTCGGCCCCGGTCGTGACCGCGGTCGAGTCCTCCTTGGAGCGCCAACTGTCGGTGGCCATCATCGATACCAAGCCGCGGTTCCGGCGGCTCCAGGCGGGCCGAACCCTGGTCGAGCAGGGCGACCAGGGCCAGGAGATGTTCCTGCTGTTCGACGGGGTGCTGCGGGTGGAGGTGGACGGCAAGCCGGTGGCCGAGGTCGGCCCGGGGGCGATCCTGGGGGAGATGGCGCTGCTGCACGAGGGACGGCGCACCGCCACCCTGCGGGCGCTGACCCCGTGCCGGGTGGCGGTCGTGCCCAAGGACCAGATCGACCGGGAGGCGCTGGAGGAGGTCGCGAAAGATCGCATGGGCCGCATGCCCCGTCACGAACGTTAGCCGCTCACAGAAGCTTGCCCATGCTCCGAGATCTTCCTGGTGAACAGGATCCGGTCCCTTGGACAGATTCATGGTCTGTCTGGTCATGCCGGTGAGGCTGATTGTGCTGCCTGGTAGGCCTCCTTTGGAGTGCGGTGGCCGTGGCGTTGGACGAGCCACCGGATGTTGTAGGTCCGGACGAAGCTGGCCATGGCCTGGCGGAGCTCGAATATCACCTGAACCAACTGCAGCCGCTCCACCGCGCGGCGCACCGCCGCCCGCTCGGGGCGCCAACTCCTCCAGCGTCGACCTGACGAACACGCGCACCCACTGGTCCGGCGTCAGAATCGGAACATCCATCAGATTCCCCTCAGCGGCCGGACGCGTATGACCGTCGTTTGGGCCAGTCTCGCCTATCAGGCCGCACACGGGAGACCGATGGCTGATCGAGGTCCAATTCGGCAACACCGAATCCAGCGGCGTCCACACTGCGTATCAGTTTTTCCAGGCGAACTTGCCAACCCGGCCGCAGCGCTCCAGCAGAGGGCTCACCCACTCCGGCCTCATACGCAACGGGGGTCTGGGCGGCAGCGTCCGCACGGGTGCCGTGTGGCTCCAGCACGTGCCACTGTTTTGGCCGAGCACCGGAGCTGGTTGACATACCCGCCGGGCGCGAGGCGACCAGCGGTGCCGCCGATGGCCTTACTAGCAGGAGCCACCGTAGAATCTCATCGAGGACGCGACCGGGAAGCGCTGGCCTCCGCTGGCCACGGCGGGGTGTAGCCCCAGGGGTGGAGGCGGTCTTGCGCCTGGAGAGTGTTCCTATCCTCGGTGGGCAGGCTGACCTGAAGCGTGGGAATGGGCGGGAGGCCGGGGTCATGGCCGACGAGCATTCCGGGGTGGAGCCCGACCGGCCGGACAACGGGGTCCTGCCTACCGGCACGGTCACATTTCTCTTCACCGACATCGTGGGCTCGACACAGCTCCTGCGTCAGGACCGGGAGGGCTACGCGGCTGCGCTGGCAACTCATCGGCGCCTGCTGCGGGCAGCGTTCACAGCATACGAGGGTCGAGAGGTCGACACCCAGGGCGATTCCTTCTTCGTGGCCTTCCCGACCGCCGGCCAAGCGGTGGCCGCCGCAGCCGAGGCGCAACGGTCCCTGGCCGCCCACCCGTGGCCCGAGCGGCTGCGCGTACGGGTGCGGATGGGCCTGCACACCGGTGAGGCCACCGTCGTCGCCGGCGATTACGTCGGCCTGGCCGTGCACCATGCGGCCCGCATCGCCGCGGCCGCCGCCGGCGGCCAGGTCCTGTTGTCGGAGGCGGCCGCGGCCCTGATCGGCGAGCAGCTGCCGGCCGGCCTCGCCCTGCGCGGCCTCGGCGAACACCGGCTCAAAGACTTTCCCCAGCCCGCCCCGCTCTACCAGCTGGACATCGCGGGACTGCCCACGAACTTCCCCGTCCCATCGGGCGGCCGGCTGAGCAGGGACCGGGTGTGGAACGTACCGGCCCGCAATCCGCACTTCACCGGCCGCAACGACCTGCTGGCCGAGCTGCGGCGGCGGCTGCGCGCCGGGGAGGCCACGCTGGTGGTGCAGGCGCTGTACGGGCTGGGCGGAGTGGGCAAGACCCAGCTGGCGCTCGAGTACGCCCATCGGTTCGCCGTCGACTACGACCTCGTGTGGTGGATCGACGCCGAACAACCGGTGCTCATCCCCGACCAACTCGCCACCCTCGCCGCCCGGCTCGGCTTGCCGGTCAGGCCCACCGTCGCTGACACGGTGGACCGGTTGCTGGCCGAGCTGCACGGCCGGGAGCGCTGGCTGCTGATCTTCGACAACGCCGAGCGGCCCGACGACATCGCCGACTACCAACCCGGCGGAACCGGGCACATGCTGATCACTTCCCGCTACCCGGCCTGGGGAGCACTCGGCGGCCGGCTGGAGGTCGACGTGCTGACCCGACCGGAGACCATCGCGCTGCTGGGCGCCCGCATTCCGACCCTGGATGAGGAGCTGGCCGACAAGCTCGCCGCCGAGCTGGGCGACCTGCCGCTGGCCGCCGCCCAGGCCGCCGCCTACCTGGAACAGACCGACTTACGACCCGAGGACTACTTACGGCGCTTCCGCACCCGACGCGCGACCCTGCTGGCCCGTGGCGACGTGCTGGGCTACCACGGGCGGATCGATACCACCTGGGCGCTGTCATTCGAGCGGCTGCACGCCGAGGACCCGGCCGCGGTGCAACTGCTGGAGATCGCCGCCTTCCTCGCACCCGAACCCATCCCGCTCTTCCTGCTCAGCGGACACCCCGAGCTCCTCGCCGAGCCGCTGCGCGCCATGGCCGCCGACCCCGACGCACTCGCCGACACCGTCGGCGCTCTGGTCGGCTACTCGCTGGCCCGCCGCCATCCCCACGGCTTCCAGGTGCACCGGCTTGTGCAGGCGGTGATCCGCAACCAGCTTCTCCCCGACCGCCAGCAAGTTGTCGCCGACCGGGCGGTGGCGCTGCTGGTCGCCGCCTCCCCCGGCGACCCGGAGGATCCGCTCAGCTGGGCCGGCTACACCCAGCTCACTTCCCACGTGCTCGCCACCGCACCCCGGGGTGACCACTCTCCCGCCGCCCGGCAACTGCTCCTGGACACCGCCCGCTATCTGCACGCCAACGGAGACAGCTCCAGCAGCCGGGCCGTCGGCGAACCGCTGCTCGACCGCTGGCGGTCAACCCTCGGCCCCGACCATCCCGACACCCTGACCGCCGCGAGCATCCTCACCGTTGCCTTGAATGAGCTGGGCGAGGCCGAGCCGGCCCGCGGCCTGGGTGAGGACACGCTGGAACGCTGCCGCCGAGTCCTTGGTCCCGACCACCCGACCACCCTGTGGGCCGCCGCTGCCCTCACCGCCGCCCTGGTCGGTCTGGGCCAGGCCGAGGCGACCCGCGCCCTGGGCGAGGACACGCTGCAGCGCAGCCGTCGAGTCCTCGGCCCCGACCACACCACGACCCTGACGGCGGCCGCCTCCCTCACCCACGCCCTGAACCAGCTGGGCGAGGCGGAGCTCGCCCGCACCCTGGGCCAGGACACCCTGCAGCGCAGCCGCCAAGTTCTCGGCCCCGACAATCCGCTCGCGCAATACGTGACGCAGGGCCGCCTGCAGTGGCCCTCGTCCGGGTGACAATGCTGCTGCGGACCGCCGGAGTCGGCCGCTGCGAACGTCACATCCACTGCCCGGGGACATGGAACCTTGCGCACGGCAGGTCATGCGGTCGGGGAAGCTCAGCTCGTCAAGGTCGGCGAGGCTGGTGCGGGTCCGGATACTCCCGCGCTCCCCCCATCCATGATGTGAATCGCAGCTGAGACAGAGACGACATCAAAATCAAAGAGCGCTGCTATCTATCAGTCCGTCACACCTCGGCGGCAGACGGGCAGGGTGTCCGATCTTGTCGCGCTGCAGCTGTCGCGACCCCAGCCGCTTGCTGCTACGAGACTCTCGCCGACTCCCTCAGAAGGAGAGCTGATCCATTCACCCAGGGCACCAAACCTTCGGAGGCATTGTGAACTCCTACGCAGAGTATCTACGACCCTTCTTGCCGTACATTCCGTCAGACCTGATATCTGCACAATGTTTCGACAGGGTTTTATCCGTTGCGCAACATCTACCAGCAGCACTTGGCATTGGCCCGTTCATGTTCGAATGTAGTCTAGATGGCAGGCCTGCGGCCGACTTCTCGGTAGCGGTCATGGCATCGCGTGATGATCATGCTGCGCTATCACGGCTCGGCTCAACGGACATCACGACGCCACCGCTCGACAATCCCGGTTGGACACGGATACGCCAGTTCGCTCGCTCGTGGGTGGACGGTTCTTCCTTACTGAGTCATACGGTTGAGGAAGTCTGGCTGGAGTTCGATGTCTGTTTGGCCCGAGACACCCCCGTCAATACCCCCAGCGTGTTCTTCAGCCTCGGATATCAAAGTCCTCAAGAACCCGCCCTGCGAAGACGGCTGTCTAGACAGTACGTCCGCGTGGCGAAGGAGGGCTTGGACATTCTCGAGGGACGCACCTCCCCAGTAACACTTTCGACACTAGCCGAATGCTTCCACATCCTGCCGGCCTTTGCCCGAATTCTCTTTCTCGGCGCTATGATCTCACGGGGTACTGGGACCATCAGAGTAGTCGCATCCGGATTAAGCCTGGAGGACATAGTCCGATACCTAGAGCGCTTGGGACTCCAGAAATTTGCCAGGCATCTCCCACTTATTGCTGACATCTCGGACCTGACGGACCACCTGTGGCTTGCTATAGACATTGAAGAGACGGGAGTCGCCCCCAGGATCGGCTTTGAATGCTACAACAGCACTGCTCAATCAGAGAACAACAGGAAGTGGGCAGATCTATTGGACTTATTCGTTGGTATGAGCATCTGCACCGACCGTAAGCGGAATGCGCTCCTCGGCGCCGCTGACATGTCGAACCGTGAATTTGATGAGCTAGCATGGCCCGAGAGCCTTCGAAGAGTCTCAAAGATCCTGGGTCCGGCCGGATTCAACAGGATAGGACTCCACATCCACCACATCAAAGTGATTGACAGACCAGGGGTACCCCTTGAGGCCAAGGCCTATCTCTACGGCAGTTACAGATAGCACTCTTCCAGCCCCCGACGCCGCCACAGCCGGGTGGACAACCTCAGTCCCCCGGACTACGAGAAGGTCCTCGTGCAGGGGACGACGCGCAGCAAGGCGTCCGCCTGACGGGGATCACTTCAGGCAACGACGGCTTTGCCGCCAAGTTGCTGCGGCTCTTCGAGGAGGGCACCGCTGCTGCTACCCGGAGTGCTGTGCCCGCGCCCAGGAACGGGAGCGGCTGAGGTACAGATTCGCTGCGACGGGGTGAGTCCACCGAGGCGCGGACACCAGACATGGCAGTCTGCGGTCACCACCCGCAGCTTCGGCCCGGGACGCACTGGAGGCCACCGTGCTGGCGGCCTGCCCCCCCACATGAAGCTGACGAGGCCGAGCAGTGATGACGTCATGGCGAAGTCCTCGATCGTCCTGGAGCTCGGTGAAGGCCTGCTTCCCCCGGCCGGCTACCTCCGCTCAGCCGACCGGGTCGATGAAGAGCCGGATCCAGGGCCGGAGGACGGTCGCGCGGGCCCGCTTGCCGTCATCGCCGCCTCCGGCCGCCGCCTCGATCTCCGCGACGACCTCCTGCAGCGGACCGAACTCATCCGTCTCCATCAGCGCGAAGGCCAGCCGCGGCAGGACGGCGCCAGCCGCATCTTGCCGATACCGGCGTCCCCGACGACCGTCACAAGCTGGCAGCCGGTGCCGACGGTGCGGTGGAAGGCGGTCAGCAGGCGGCGTCGCTGGTCCTGGCGGTCACCGGCGTTCGCGTTTACGCGGCGCTTCAACCCGGAGCTGCGGCCTGCTCCAGCCGCGCCGCGGTGTTCACCGTCGGCCGGGTGACGTACAGCTCGCCGCGACCGCGCTCCCTCGCCACGGCCTCGCCGGACTCGACGCCGGTGCGGATGGCCACGGTCCGGCCGTAGGCCCGCAGGAACCCTCGTTCATCGCCGCGACCCGGTCGCGGAGCTCCACGGCAGCGGTCACGGCGCCCAGGGCGTCGTCCTCGTGGAGCTTCGGGATACCGAAGACGGCCATCACGGCGTCCCGATGAACTTCTCGACGTACCCCCGTGGTAGGCGACCACCTCGTCGGTCGCCTGGAAGTAGTGCTCCATCAGCGCCCGGAAGGACTCCGCGTCCAGCTCGTCGGCCAGGGCGGTGGAATCCACCATGTCGACGAACAGAACAGTGACGATTTGCGGATCTGTGGGCGACGGGAGGCGAGGGACGGATCTCGCCCGGCGGGCTGATACCCATGACGGCACTCCGCCTTCTGCCACGGCCGGGGCGCGGCCCTTGCCGGTCTGGCGACCCGGACGACGGGCAGGCGAGGGGCGATCCGCTTGACAGGCGCTGGCGGCTGCGCGCTACTAGCTGCAGGTGCCGTACGTGTGGAGGGAGACGTTCGATGACAGCCGACGGCGGCAAGTATCCGGAGCCGCACTGGGACGAAGCCCGGATCGCGCTGGGACGAGTGGCTCAGTTTTTCAAGGAACATGATGACTTTACTCTGGAGGAGCTTCGTGGGCTGGAGAACTACGAGCTGATACCGCAGCCGGTCCGCGAGACACTTGAGGGCTTGACCCCCGACGAGCGGCTATTCCTAGATAGGATCTTCACCACTCTGGCGGAGAACCACTTCTACCTCGAAGACGCCCAACTCGGGTTGTTGCTGTACTGATGAAGCGCATCGTCGATACGACGCCTCCGGTGACGACGGAGAGCCGTCGACTTCGTGGCAAGCTCGAGCTCGTGTTGCCGGCTCTGCTGGCAACCGGCCGACGACTCATCAGTCACCCCGGGCTCCACGCCATCTATCCGGAGTTCCTCGTTATGACCCACGGGATCATCCGGGCGAGTGTGCGGCTGATGGAGACCGCGCTCACGACAGCCCGGACGCTCCCGGATGACCAGGTCGCTGTGCTGCTGGCCGGCTACCTCGAGCACCATATCCCCGAGGAACGCGGCCACGATGACTGGCTCCTGACGGATCTGGAGTCCATCGGCGTTCCCCGCGAGCAAGTGCTGAGCCGCGTTCCGTCGCCCACGATCGCCGCCCTCGTCGGGTCTCAGTACTACTGGGTGCAGCATGTCCACCCCGTGGGTCTGCTCGGGTACATCGCTATGTTCGAGGGCTACCCTCCCACCCGGCAGGACATCGATCGGGTGCAGGCAGCCACCGGATACGGGCCGGAGGCATTCCGCACGCTACTGCTGCACGCCGACCTGGACCCCCACCACGGTGACAATTTGGACGACCTTCTGGACTCCCTGCAGTTAACTGAGCAGCAACGGACGCTCATGGGGCTCAGTGCCATCTCCAGCGTGCAGCTGGTCACCCAGGCACGGCAGGAGCTGCTCGACCGATTCTGAGCTGAGTACTCTCGGCCGGCTGCGTCCAGGCCACGCACGCAAACGAGCGGGTCGGCAATGTCGGGAACGGGCCGGCGCTCGAGGAACCACCCGTCCACGGCCAGCCTCGTCACCGATCTCCACCCTTCATGCTGCGCATGCCTTCCCATCATGGCTATCGTGACCAACCATGCCTGGATGCCAGACCCGGCACGCCAGAGCGCCGTCACTCCCAACGATGTCGCCCACCTCGACACGATCCTGATCAGTTAGCCCTAATGGACTGGAGCCCGGTGAGCATTGCCCCCCTCACCCCGGGGACCCATCAGGCGTCCTACCTCCGTGGCGTGAGCCCCTCCGTGACTACCTCTGTGCGAGTAAATGGCGGCTCACCGCTGTGCGGAGCTGCGTTTGCGCAGGTGGTAGCCAACGGTCAAAGGGCGAAGTTAGGCGTTCTGATGCAGGGCTGTCGGACGCCGAAAACGTCTTGGTGAGTCTGTTGCTGTCAGCTCCCCCACTTGATGGTCATCGCCCGATCCTCCGACGCAGAGCAGAACTACTGGGTCGACATGAGTTTCAGGGTCCGATAGGGCCTCGATCATCGAACGTGCCGGGATCGAGAAGGCCAACCGGGCGCTCGTAGGCCGCCAGCCCTCGACACCGACCTGGCCAGCACCGGCTAGGAACGTATCCCACGCATTTGAGGTCTTCTCCTACTACCGCTCAAAGGGTACATTCTTCGACGGTCAAGGCTGCCGAGGCTCCGAGGTTGGCTCGGGGCGGGTGGGCTGGCAGCGGAAGGGGGGATTGGCATGTGCAACCGGCGAGTCCGTGCCGCCATCGTGGTGGCGGCAGTCACGGTATTGGCGCTCCTGACCACCACACTGGCTCCGGCCGGCGCGTCGGCGGGCCGGCCGGCCGGGGACTCCGGAAGCAACGGGCGCTGCCATGCCGGCGCCCCCGGCGTCGGCGACCCCTACTACCCGCTGTACGGCAACGGCGGCTACGACGTCAAGCACTATCTGCTCAAGGTCTCGTACAACCCCACCAGCGACCGCCTGGCCGGGGTGGCGACCATCTCGGCGCGGGCCACCGAGAAGCTGTGCCGGTTCAACCTCGACTTCCAGGGCATGACCGTGCGCTCGGTCAAGGTCGACGCAGGCGGGCGGGGTGGTCTCGCAGCCAAGACCACGAGCTGACCGTTATCCCACAGCGCCACCTGAAGAAGGGCCACCGGTTCACCACCGTCGTCCGCTACGACGGCATACCAAGGACCCAGCAGCTCATCATAACTCCCGACCTCGGCATCGAGGCCGGGTTCATGCATACCGATGACGGCGCGGTCATCGCCGGCGAGCCCGAGGTGGCCGCCAACTGGTTCCCGGTCAACGACCACCCAATCGACAAGGCCGCCTACACCTTCGTGGTCACCGTGCCGGCCGGCCTGGAGGTAGTGGGCAACGGCCGCCTGGTCACCCACCGGACCCACGGCCGCTCGACTACCTGGGTCTGGAACGCCCCCGAGCCGATGGCCTCCTACCTGGCCACGGCGACCATCGGGCAGTTCAACCTGCACCGGTATCGCACGTCGGACGGGCTGCGGATGTACGACGCACTCGACCCCGACCTGTTCACGGAGCCGGTCAACCCCGACGATCCCACCTCACCGACCTACGGCGAGATTGCGCAGGGCTCGCTGGCCCGTCAGGGCGAGATCTTAGACTTCCTCGCCAGCCAGTTCGGGCGCTACCCGTTCTCCACCGGCGGCGGCATCGTCGATGACTACGACAACCTGCTGTTCGCGCTGGAGAACCAGACCCGGACGGTCTACTCCAAGTTCTTCTTCACCGACCCAATCAGCGGCGACGACGTGGTGGTCCACGAGAACGCCCACCAGTGGTACGGCGATAGTGTGTCGGTGGCCGCGTGGAAGCACATCTGGCTCAACGAGGGCTTCGCCACCTACGCGGAATGGCTCTGGAGCGAGCACGAGGGCTTGGGGACCCCGCAGGAGATCTTCGACGCCCTCTACGACGGCATCCCCGCCGACGACCCCTTCTGGGACGTGGTCATCGGTGACCCTGGCGTCGAGCACCTGTTCGACAACCCCGTGTACGTGCGCGGCGCCATGACCCTGCAGATGCTGCGCAACCAGGTCGGCGACCGCGACTTCTTCCGGATCTTGCGGACCTGGGCCGCCAGGAAGGCGGGCGGCAACGGCACCACCGGCCAGTTCATCGTGCTCGCCGAGCGCATCTCGGGCCAGCAACTGGACGCGCTGTTCGACACCTGGCTGTTCACCGCCGGCAAGCCGGCGCTGGGCCAGGCCGCGGCGGCGGCAACGGCCCCGACCGCGGCGGCCAAGGCCGCCCGGACCCCGCCGATGGCGGCCAGCCTGCTTGAGCGCATGTCGAAGGGAGCGCTGTATCTGCGCCGATAATCGCAATCTCGGGCGGTGCTCGACCGCCGGTCGCGGCTGGGAGGAATGCGTCGAACTTGACTTGATGCAAACCGTTATCGGAGCTATCCGGGGTAGCTGTAAGAGTTAGGGCGATGTTGACGCGGCTGATGGGTGGCTGTCCGCCGAGGGGCGGTGTGGGCCCGGTGATGGTTGTAGGGCACGAAGATGGTGCTCTGGCGCTGTTAGGTCGAAGCCACAGCGACGCCTGGGCGCGCTGCACCGTCTGGTCGGCCACGGCGAGCAGCTCGGCCGAGAGGCTATCAAGGTCGATCTTGTCTCGTAGCCGGCCGCTGAACGTCTCCACGGTCCTGGCCGCGTCGTAGCGGGATCGGTTGAAGCGCCGGTCGACCGGACGCTGGATGCGCCGCCGCAGCGGCTGGAACAGCGCGCCACGGCCAGGGTGGAGGCGGCCACGGCCAGCTCGCACTGGCCGTCGGCCGGGTCAAGCAAGCGTCCGAGCAAGAACACCCCTGCCGTATACACCGTCGCGAGCAGGGCGCGGACCGGTGGGGGAGGCTGGCACCTGCTGTATGCCCCCACCGGGCTCGGCAACCGCGTCGGGCTTCTGGCGGGGGTGGATTGGCGGGGCCGGGACGGGCTGATCGTGGCCCCACTCTCTTGCCACACAGCGGTCACCGCTACCGCTGGATCCGGCCCCTGACGGCGACGCTGCCCGAGGTCCCGGCCGGACTGCGGCGGCGGCTCGCCCCACTGGCGATCCCGCGGGCCACCCTCCCCCCAGCCCCAACATCCGCCGGCCACTCGGGCGGCTACGGGCGGGCCGCCCTGGCCCGGGAGCGGGCCGCGGTCGCTGCCGCCCAGCCGGGCCGCCGCAACGCCACCCTGAACCGGGCCGCCTTCAACCTGGGCCAACTGGTCGCCGCCAGCATGTTGGACGCCGAGGAAGTGCGGGCGGTGCTGCTCGGCGCCGCGTTGGAGGCCGGCAACCCCGAGGCCAAGGCCCGGGCCACCATCACCTCCGGGCTCCGCGGCGGGGCCGCCAAACCCCGCCGCCGTCGCGTGGATGGTGCGGCGTAACTGGCGATCGCGACGACGACCCCGGCCGGCCCGACCTCGACCGTGACGGCGTGCCGCTGCCCACCGAGCCGCCCGACGAGCTGGCCGAGGTCTTCCCCCTGCACCCACCCGCCGGCTCGAGCGGAATAGCCGGGCCGCCGGGGCGGGGGCTGGTGGTCGAGGACCTGGCCGCAGTCCTAGCCCGGGTCCAAGCGGCAGGCCCACCAGCCTGGCTGATCCAGGGGGTGTGGCCGCGAGACGCCTACGGGGTGTTCGCCGCCGAGGACAAGGCCGGCAAGACCTGGGCCATGCTGGATCTGGCCTGCTCAGTCGCCGCCGGGGTGCCCTGGCTGGGCCACTTCGCCTGCCCACCCGCCGGCCCCGTCCTGGTCTTTCTGGGCGAGGGTGGGGAGCGGGCCATGGTGCGCCGCCTGAACGCCATCTGTGCCCACAAGCACCTCGATCTCCAGGAGCTGGCTGCCCGGCGGCGGCTGCGGTTGTGCTTCCGGGTGCCTAAGCTGACCAGCGGCCAAGAGCTCCAGGCGGTCGCGGCCGAACTCGTGGAGCATCCGGCCGCCCTGGTGGTGTTGGACCCGCTGTATCTGGCCGTGGCCGGCGCGGCCAGCGGCGCCGACCTGTACCAGATGGGCGCGGTGCTGTCCGGTATTCAGGGGGTATGCCAGCAGGCTGGGGCGGCCCTGGTGGTGGTGACCCACTGGAACAAGACCGGCGAGGGCCGCGGCGCCAAACGCATCTCAGGGGTCGGCCCTCACGTGCCGGGGAGAAACCGGAACGCCTTGCCGAAATCGGACCGCGACATGCCCGTCCTCAAGAGCTCGCGGACCGCTTGCCGGGGCGTCCGGCCCGTTCGGCAGAGCCGAGCGATGGCGCCGGCGACCTGGGGGGCCGCGAACGAGGTTCCCGACCACAACGCCCACGGGTTTGGCCCGGTGAACCTGTCTGGCTCCCAGTCGATCAGCGCCGACTCGACCCCTTCGACATAGGGAGTGAGCAACCCCTCACCCACGGTCGAGCAGTCGATCCAGAACCCTCGGTTGGACCAGTCTGACGGCCGGCCGTCCCAGGTGAGGCTGGCGACCGAGACGACGCGACGGAACGCGGCCGGCCAGCACGGCCGCGTGCTGCCGTAGTTCCCGGCCGCGGCCACGATGGCGACCTCGTCCCCACCGTGTTCGTCGATCAACTCGAGGGCGACCTGCATGGCAATCGGGGGCTGGTCGTCGACCGTCTCGGTACCAAGCGACAGATTGAGGATCCCGGCCCCGTTCCGAACGGCCTGGACCATCGCGATCGCGACCTGTACTTCGTCATTGAGGCCGTCCTCATCCAGCGCCCGGTACACGAGGATGCGGGACCCCGGCTCGACGCGCTGGATGACGCCGGCGACGGACGACCCGTGCCCGGCTGACATGGTGAGCACCTGGGGCGGGGGAGAAGGGTCGTAGAGGGGATCCTCGTTCGGACCGGTCTGGTTTCCGTCCCTGGGGACGTAGGCCTGGGCCAGCCATCCGTCGGCCCTGGTGTCGGCCGCGATCCCGGTATCGACGATTGCGACGTCGACGTCGCCGATCGGGTCCGTGGCCGGGAATTCCAGAGTGGCCTCAGTCGGCTCGGGTCCGGCAAGCGCCTTGCCGACTGGTCCGCTGGGAGCGATATGGTTCCGCGAGACTTGGACGCCGCGACGGCGGAGGAACCGGGCGACGTCGTCAAGCCGATCGGAGGGCAGCGTGCGGTTGATGAGCCGGACGACCCGGCCGTCAAGCCCGTCGATGAACTCCCGTTCGTCCTCGGCCTGGCCGAAGGGGACGGCTTCGAGGAACTCCTGGACTCTCGGGTCCTCGAGCGCCTCACTGCGGATGAGCAGCTCGCCCCCGGCGACCAGCATCTCGAAACCGCGCTCGCTCAACACGGGCTCGAACAGCTGCCGGGTCGGCTCCGCTGCGCTCGCGAGCCGCATGTTGCGCCGTTGAATGATTGCCCGCACGAGCTCGCGCCGGATGGAAGCGTCCTGGCCGCGAAGGCCGAGATTGACGACCTGTCGGCGCACTCGGTGCTGGTCGTCCGAGAGCTGCTGCGCTGATCTGGTCTCCGGATAGTCGTCGACGAATGGCTGGTCAGGGTCCCACCAGGCGGGAAGCTGCCCGGGACTGTGCTCGGGATTCGACATGGTAATCGGTTCCCCTTGCTTGTCGGGCCAATTATCGTTGTCGAGGACGTCGTGTCGGCGAGCGGACACCTCAATGAGCGATGAGCCACATTCCGGACTGCTGATACAAGCGATTGCAGCTTACAAGGGCGCAGTTGCCGATCCTAGGCAGTTCGAGTCCATTGCGGCCCAAGTGGTGGCCGACGCCCGGCGAACTGCCGACGCCGAGGCGCTTGTGGTGGCGCTCCGTGCCCAGGCATGGTCGAAACGCGCCCGGCTGGCCAATGGCTCCGCGAAGGTGCTGCTAGACGAGGCTGTTCGCGTCGCGCGGCGCCAGCGGCTCGATGCCCGGCTGGGGGAGGTCCTGGTCACCCGAGCGGCAGTCAACCATGAACTGGGTAGGCTGCTGGCCGCCCAGCACGACTTGGACCACGCCGGCCTGTTGCTGCAGGACGAAGGTTCGGCCGAACTCGACCTGCAGCAGGCCGCTCTGCTGCAGAACATCGGGCGGCTCGCCGAGGCGGCGGCCTTGTACCGGCGTGTGCTGGCCCAAGCCGCTTCACCGGCTGCTGTCCGGGCGATCATGGCCAACAATCTCGCACTCATCGATGCCCAGTATGGCCACCACGACGCCGCGCTGGAGCGTCTGACCGGCGCTGCCGTACTGGCCGCCGAGGTCGGGCCGGCCGTTGTGGCCCTCGTCGCGCAGAGCCGTGGCTGGGTGACGGTGCAGGCCGGCAGGCTGGCCGAGAGCCTACGCCTGTTCGACCATGCGGCTCACCTCTATGAGACCGCCGGATTGCCGCTCGGCGAACCGTACCTCGAGTACGTCGACGCGCTGGTAGACCTTCGGCTGCTCCCAGAGGCGACCGAGATGGCTCGCCGCGCCGCCGACCAGTTCGAGGCCAGCGGTGTGCTGCTGATGGGCGCGGAAGCCAAGCTCCGGATCGCTCAGCTCGCCCTGCTGGGCAGGGATCACGAGGGCGCCGTCGCCGCCGCGGCATCGGCTGCGCACCAGTTCCACCGGCAACGCCGCACGGCTTGGGCCGCGAGGGCCACGGCCGTTGAGGCGGACGCCCGCTTTCGCGCCGGCACGCCGTCAGCGGCCCACCTGGCCGCGGCGCGGCGAGCTGCCGCCACGCTGGAACAGCTCGGCATCTCCTCGAACGCGGTCGAGGCCCATCTGACGGCCGGCCGGATAGCCTTGGCCCTCGGCCGCGACAGGGTGGCGCTAGGGAGCCTCCAGCGGGCCCACGAGCTCGCCAGCCATGCTCCCGTCCTCGTCCGGCTTAAGGGTCGGGTGGCCGCCGCGCTGGCAGCTGGGGTCGACAGGCGCGACCGTGCCGTCCTTCACCACTGCCGCTCCGGCCTCACCGAGCTGATGCAGCACCGGGCGGCGCTGCCCTCAATGGAGCTGCGCGCGCTGGCCTCGGCTCACGGCGCCGAGCTGGGCGTGCTGGGGTTCAAGATGCTGCTGCGCACTGGTTCCGCCTCGCGCCTGCTCGATTGGATGGAGCGAACTCGGGCGGCCGCGTTGCTTGCAGTCGAGCCGCCGACCACCGAGGGGATCGAAGAGGGGCTTGCAGCGCTCCGGGCCGTGCACGCGGAGCTCGCGCGGGCCGGTCGGGACGGGTCGGGCGATTCGCCAGAGCTGCTCGCCAGGCAGGCTGCCATTGAGCGCTCGGTCCGCCGGGCGACGTGGGCGCGGCGGACCGCGGCCGAGGTCGACGACGTGGCCCTGTCCTCCAGCCGACTGCGCGGGTTCCTCGATGGGCGGAACCTGGTCGAGTATGGTGCGGTTGAGGGCCAGCTGTTCGCGGTGGTCCTCCAGGCCAGGCAGGCCCGCCTGGTGCCGCTCGGTCAGCTAAGCGCCGTGCAGGACGAGGCCGATGCGCTGGTGTTTGCCCTGCGCCGGCTTACGCGCCCCGGAGCCTCGGCAGTCCTGGCGACTGCCCGGCGCAGCGCCCAGGTCAGCCTGGAGCAGCTGAGCGAGCTACTGATCCGTCCGCTTGGGCTGCCGGGAGACATACCGCTTGTCGTGGTGCCGTCCAGGTTGTCGCAGCGAATTCCGTGGTCCGCGCTGCACCCGGCGCCGGTCTCGGTGGTGCCCTCGGCCTCCTTCTGGGTCCGGACCAGGCAGCGGCGGGCAAGGACCGGGGACGTTGTCCTGGTGGCCGGTCCCGGCCTGTCGGGGGCCGCCGCCGAGGTCGTGTCGCTCGGCGAATTGCACCGGCGACCCACCATGATGTCGCCGCCCGCGAGCACCGTCGACGCCGTGGTGGCGGCTTTGGACGGCGCGACGCTCGCGCACCTGGCCTGCCACGGGCGCCTCCGGTCGGACAACCCGACGTTCTCGTCGCTTCTCCTGAGCGACGGCCCGTTGACCCTGCACGAGCTGGACCTGCGGGGAATCGCTCCGCACCGGATAATCCTGGCCGCCTGCGACACCGCCGCGGCTGTCGGCTATGAGGGTGACGAGGTGCTGGGATTCGTGACCGCCCTCATGGCCCGCGGCACCGCCGGCCTGGTCGCCAGCACGGTCATGGTCCCCGACCTGGAGGCGGTCGCCCTCATGCGCTCGCTGCATGAGCATGTACTACGCGGAGCCACGCTGGCCGACGCGCTTCACGCGGCCCGGTCAGCGCTCGACCGCGACGATGCAGGTGCATTCGTGAACTGGTGCGCGTTCACGGCCTTCGGCGCGGCCTGACGCGGTGCGCCGCCGTCAGATGGCAGCTATCGACCCGCCACGGAACTAGACAATTCCTTTGATCTTCTAGGGAACCGAAATGGGATCGCCGGCGACAGTCCGGCACAGCATTTTAACCTTGGATATCCGCTATGCGGTAGCGCAGTTCGTTGAAGCAGGACGCCTGCGCGGCCGGAACGCTGGCAGCCGGGAGATCGAGGGCGGCTGCCACCTCTTCATGGCTGGGTGTCGGGATGGCGCTCAGAATGCGGAGGAGCCGCCGGCAGTGCTCAGGTAGCTGGTGAATAATCCCCCAAAGAAGGGCCTCGCGCCTGGGCTCCGCCGGCTCGGCGGGAGCCGACGAGCTTGGGGCTGTCTGAGGTGCGTCAGCGACGGCAGGGCGCTTTATGCTCAGCAGGCGTAGGCTCTCGCGTCTGGCCGTGGCCGCGAGCCATTCGCCAAGCCGGTCATGCTGGTCCAGGCGGTCGAGCTGCTCGGCCAAGCGGAGCCAGGTAGTCTGGGCCGCGTTGGCGCCTTCCTCCGGGCTTAACCCGTATGCCCGAGTGGTCGACCACACCAGCGCTCCAAACCGCTCCACCAGTGTGTCCCAGGCACGCGGATCTCCGGCCGCCGCCGCTCGGACAAGGCGCCGCAGGTCAATGCTAGACCTCATCGCTAGGTTCCTTGGCGGTGGCAGTAGAGCCCGAAACGTATCACGCAGACGGTTGATGCCACTCGGGCGGTCGGGTGATACCGTCATTGTGGCAGGCGGGCCGTCCACCGGCTCACCTGCGGCTTCGGAGGTGAGAGTCCGTCTCCGGCGAGCTGGGTGAGGTACCGGTACGCCTGACCGAGATGGCGGCCGACCGCCTCGTTACCCTCACCCGCCGCCTCGGCGACCAGCTCGGCGAGCTGCACGTGGAGAATCACCCGCTCCTGCTTTGGGATGGCCTGATAGGCGGCATCGCGCACGAACCGGTTGCGGAATGTGAAGACATCCTCACCCCACCCTCGGTCGGCAACCCGGATAATGTTCCGCCCGGCCAGAGCGAGCAGAAGGGCGCCAACTCGTGGGCGGAGCTGGGCCGGGGCCAGCCGGACCACCGACGCCCAGTCGAAGATCCGTCCGATGACGCTGGCCAGCTCGAGCACGGTGCGTTCTGTGGGCGGCAGGCAGTCGAGCTCGGCCTCAAGGAGCGCCTCGACGGCGGGCGGCACCGGAAGTTCATCGAGCTGGTCAGGGACTGGTAGGGCGCCATCTCCATCTGCTTGGCCGCAAGCCGCGCCATCATTCAGGCTGCGAAGCAGCTCCTCGATGAACAGTGGGTTGCCCTCGGCCCAGGCGGCGATGCGCTTTCGGGCGTCGGCGTCGAGCCCTCGTGGCCCGCGCAGGTTGGCGGCCAGCTCGGCGGCCTGGTCCGCCGGGAGGGGTTCCAGGTTCAGCGCGATGTGAGCGGTTCCGACCATCTGCAGGGAGCGGCGATTGAGCAGTTGGTGACGGGCACCGACCACCACAAGCAGCGCGACGTCACGGGTGAAGGCATGCAGATACCGGACGAGGTCCAGCAGGACTGGGTCAGCCCAGTGGAGGTCGTCGACCACGATCACGACTGGCCGGCCTTTTGCCAGTGCCTTAAGCAGCAGACGTATGCTTCGGAACACTGACAGGGGGTCGACCGTGACCGCGGTCGGGTCGACCGGCTGATGGACGTTGCCTGGAGCCAACGCCTCGGCCTGAGCGACAAGCTGGCCGACGACCTGAACGGCGGTCGCCTTCCCATAGGAAGGGCAGCAGGTCTGCAGGACAACTGCCCGTTCTCCGGCCTGGTCCGTGAATGCCCGCAGCAGCCGCGACTTGCCCACGCCGGCGTCGCCCAGAACGGTGACCAGCTGGCAGGCCTGGCCGGCCACCGCCTGGTCAAGCGCATCATGCAAGACGGCGAGCTCGAGGGCTCGGCCTAACAATGGCGACTCGAGGCACCTGGCCAGGCCGACCATAGCGCCCGGCGTCACTTCGAGTAAACGGTAGGCGGCGACCGGGGCCGCCTTGCCCCGCGGTACGAAGGGATCCAGTGGCTGGACTCGGACGGCGTCGGCGACCAGCCGGTATGTTGCCTGCCCCAACAGCACCTCGCCGGGCCCGGCGGCCCGCTCCAAGCGAGCGGTCATGTTGACGGTGTCGCCGCTGACGAATGCGTGTCCCTGGTCGGGGTCGCCGGCAAGTACAAGCCCGGTATTCACGCCCGTACGTACAGGTAGCGTAACCTCAAGTTCCCGCTCCAACTCCCGGTTGAGAGCAGCGACCGCCTCGCGCAGCTCGCAGGCTGCGCGGACCGCTCGCAGGGCATCGTCCTCATGGACGTACGGCATACCGAAGACGGCCATGACAGCATCACCGATGAACTTCTCGACCACGCCGCCGTGACGCTCATGGACGTTCTGCACCACCTCGAAGTAGCGGATCATCGCCCTCCGGAGTGACTCAGGGTCGAGCCGATCGCCGAGCGCCGTGGAGCCGGCGATGTCGGAGTAGACGATCGAGACGGTCTTGCGAGCCTCCCGATGCATGGTCCACAGGCCTCGCTTCCAGGCGGCCCTCCATGCGGCACGCGTTCAACGGCGCCACCCGATGCCTAATCGGATGGTGGCTTGCGACGGTCGTTCAGTCGTGTGCCGTTTCGCAGCGCTTGCCAGGAGCCTGCCGCCAGAGTCCGACATCGGTTCTGAGAACGGTTATCCGTGATGAAACGGGTCATGGGGGTTCGGACATACCCGATGCTGGCCAGTCAGGAGCGGCTTCGGTCGGATCTCCATGCTTCGTGCCTCTGTCGAAATAGAGGGCGCCGATGGTCCTCTGATACCTCGATGCCATGGCCATCGTCGGCAGGCGGGCGATAGATATCGATGGCCTAGTCAGCGAACTGAAGCTGAGCAGCATGCTGTGGAGCTCGAGCTGATCAGAGTTCCAACGGCTTCGCTCGTTGAAGCGAGAATTTGTTCGCAACTCCGGTGATCACCGCTGGGCGTGTCAGGCGCCTGCAAACAAGTCGGTCGGGATGACAGATCCGCCGGGCCTTCCCAGAAACTGCGCCACAGCCTCCGCCAATCGTAGCCGCGCTCACTGGACCTCCGGTTTGGGTGGCTTGCCGAAGGTCCCATGGCGCTTTAGTCGGCCTCTGCGGCCAACCTGAGGGCTCGTCGGGCCAACCTACGTGCGATTGCGGTGAGCCGGGCGGCTGCTCGGACGGCAGGCTCCTCATGCCGGGTCTGCCGGGCCAGCCGCTGGTGGGCGGCTTCAGTCAGGAGGCTCGCTCGGCGTTGCCGGGCCAGCTCCGCGGTCGTGGCAGGGTGGAACATGACGCTCCCCTCCAACTGGTGCTGTATTGACGTGGAGGAGAGACGCAAAGCCGGTGGGCAAATACCAGTATCAGGGATTCACAGCGTGATCCAGTCGGTCACGACCGGGGCAGTGCCATGGGGGCCGGTCAGATGACATCGCAGCGAGCTCGGCCCGGCCGCCACTTCCTCGATCCTGAAGCGGCCGAGCTCGTCGGACTGGACCAAGCTGCGGCCGGCGCGATTGCGGACCTCGACTCGTGCCGGTTGTGGGGGAACGAGCTGGCCGACCAGCCGTCGCCGTGCGCCGACAGCGGTGACCTCCAGCTCGACGCTGAGCTCGGACGCCTCGAAGCTGAGCATCCGAGGACCCTCCAACCCGCGAACAACGCTGGTCGCGGGATCGTCGACGGCAGAGTCGTAGGTGAGCGCGGCAAGCTCGGCGTCGATGGTCCTCCATGTGAAGCTCTCGCGAGCCGCCTGCAGGACCTCCGGCGGTACCGGGTCGCCCTTCTGGATCACCATGCGGAGCTCTTGCCAGAGCGCGTCGTCCTCGTCACTCTGTAGCTCAGCTTGCTCCGAGCCGGTAACGCCGTTGTCTTGAGTCACGTCGCTATTCTCCTGTCAAGCCTTTATTCGGCCTTTAGGTGTAGAGAGTGGCTCAGATGGTCGTTGATACATCAGATCCGAGCTTGCGGCGGAGCTGCTCCAGGCAGCGGGCCCGGGTCGGCCCGATACTGCCGATCGGCATCCCCAGCGCCGAGGCCAGTTCCTCGTAGCTAAGGACCGGATAGGCGAGAAGGAGGGCGCGCAGCAGCTCCTGACATCGGGCCCCCAGCTGGCGGAACGCCTGCCAGACCAGCGCTGCCCGCTCGTTCCGCAGGACGAGCGACTCCATTGACGACCCACCCGGATCGACCGTCTCAAGTGAGGTGTAGTCGTCGGTGGGGACCTCCCGGTTTGCCGCTCGCAGCAGCCTGAGGCACTCACGTCTGGCCGTAGTCACAAGCCAGGCACCCACCCGACTTGGGTCCTTCAGACGCCCGATGTGCTCAACAAGGCGCAGCCAGGTCACCTGAACCACGTCGGCCGAGTCGGGCCTGCTGAGCCCGTACGAGCCTGCGACCGACCACATGAGTCCGCTGAAGCGCTCCACCAGCATCTCCCAGGCGTCGGCGTCGCCGCCTGCCGCGGCCTCGACCAGCCGATTGAGCTCTTCAGCGTCCATTCGCTCAATGCTTCCCGCTAGCGCCGTGCCGGCAGCCAACCTATCACAGGCGGCCGGCGCGACCTTCAGCCTGGCGGCGAGGCCAATCACTGACTCGCGCGGGTACCTGGACATCCTTGCGCGCCCGGTCTCCGCAGCGGTGGCTGCCGGCGATCACAGCGTGGCGGCGGACACCGTCGCTGCTTGGTCGCTTCTAGCACGTGTACGTCAGCCTCAGTCGAGGATCGAGGTCTGGTAGCGAAGAGCACCTGCCTGGCCGCCATGGCGGGAAGGGCTCGTAGCGTGGGTTAGGGATGGCCGAGGCCGGCGTCGCGGGCCCGCAGGATGGCCTGGGTGCGGTCGGCCACCTGGAGCTTGGCGAAGATGGCCGAGATGTGGTTGGCAACCGTCTTGGCGCTGAGCCCCAGCTGGTCGGCGATCTGGTGGTTGGTGTGGCCGGCGGCGATCAGGTCCAGGACCTCACCTTCGCGGGCGGTCAGCTCCGGGAACGGGGTCGGGGTGGTCGGTGGGGTGGCGAAGTAGGTGAGCACCCGGGTGGCGACCGCCGGGCCGAAGATGGCCTCCCCGGCGGCCACGGCCATGATGGCCCGGGCGATCTCTTGTTGTTCGGCGCCTTTGAGGACATAGCCGCGGGCGCCGGCGCGCATGGCCGCGAACACCGAGTCGTCGTCGTCGAACATCGTCAGCACCAGCACCGCAGCGGTGGGGACGGCTCGGGCGAGCTCGCGGGTGGCCTCGATCCCGTTGAGCTCGGGCATCTGCAGGTCCATGACGACCACGTCGGGCCGGTGCAGGACGGCCTCGCGGATCGCGGCCTGGCCGGTGGCGGCCTCGGCAACCACTTCGACATCTGGCATGGGCGCGAGGGCCGCTTTGAGCCCTTGGCGGACTAGCGGGTGGTCGTCGGCGATCAGCACCCGGACGGTCATGACACTCCCAACGGCAAGCTGGCATGGACACGGCCACCGGTTTTGGTCGGGCCGGCCTCGAGGGTGCCGCCGACCTCGGCGACGCGTTCGCTCATTGACTCCAATCCCGTGCCTGGCCGCCAGCCATCGCCGTTGGACGTGCTGGTGGTGCCATCATCTTGGACCGCGAGACAGAGATCCCCGTCGACGGCGACCGTGACGGTGGCCTGGTGGGCTTGGGCGTGGCGGGTGATGTTGGTCAAGGCCTCGGTGATGATCCGGTAGGCGGCCACCTCCACCGCCGCCGGCAGCACCGGCAGGGCTGGCGGTGCCCGAAGGGTGACCAAGAGCCCCTGGCGGCCGAACCGGTCGACCTGCTCGCCGAGGGCCCCCAGCAGGCCCAACTCGTCCAGCGGGGCCGGCCGTAGGTCGTTGATGACCCGGCGCAGATCGCCGATGGCCTGCTTGGCGTCGCCTCGTAACTCCGCCAGCAGGGCATCGGTGCGGTCGGGGGCGGTGGCCAGGGCGCTGCGGGCGGCGTCGGTCTTGAGGGTGACCGCGGTCAGGATGGGGCCGAGCCCGTCGTGCAGGTCGCGGCGCAGCCGGCGGCGTTCCTCCTCGCGGGCGGCCACCAGCCGTTCCCGGGAGCGCTGCAGCTCCTGGGACAACAGCACCGCATGCACCGCCACCGCCACGGGGGCGGCCAGGATCCCCAGGACCTGCCGGTCGGCCACCCCAAGGGCGTCCTCACCAGCACGCACGCCGACCACCATGGACCCGACGCGCTGGCCTTCATGCTCCAAAAGGATCGACTCACTCCCGGTAGCTGGCCGGCCGAAGGATGCCGCCTCTGCCTGGTCGACCCACAGGCTGGCCGACGGCAGCCGCAGGGTCTCGCACACCGCCTGCAGCACCCCAGTGAGGACGTCCCCACCGGACGGGCCGCCTGGGGCATCGCGGAGCCGTTCGCCGAGGCGGGCCACCGCCCGCACAGGGTCGCGCCGCTCGCCGTACAGCTGCCGGTCGACAAGGAGTTGCAGGCGATCCTGGGCGGGCGCGAATCCCACCGCAATCACTGCCGTCGCGACCAGGCTGCCGCCGAACCCGACTCCCTCGCGCAGCAACCACTCGGCGAGCCTGACGACGGCGACATACACAGCCACTCCGCCGACCGTCAACAGCCCATAGACCACCGTGCGATTGATCAACCGGTCGATGTCAAAGAGGTGGTGGCGCGAGACCGCGATCCCGATGGCAATGTAGATCGCCCACGAGGCGGCCACGGTGTAGGCGGCCTCCACCGGCCCCATCAGATTCCACTTGAGCTGGAGCAGGAAGGAAACGAGTAGCGGGACGGCTACGTAGGCCAGCCATTTGATCTGCTGGCGTTGGCGTCCATGGGCGTGCCGATAGCGGGCCAGGAGCGACAGCGCGCCCACCGCCATCAACAGCAGCGTTGGCCGCCACAACCCAAGGGCCAGCATCCTGGCCACCTCACCAGGCGTGCCAGACAGCCACCGGATCGGGTTCGGTGTGCCGTCGTCCATCGGTCCGGGCGCGACCGCCGCCGACAGCGTCGACACGGCACAGACGGCCAAGGTCGCCCAGACCAGCGGTCGCCAACGCGGCGATGGCGGCCGCCCGTCTGGGAACAGCACCAGCACCAGCGGGACCAATCCCAAGGCGAGCGTGTACATCACGGTGGCGAGCCAGGCCGCCTCCCAACCGCCCGGCTGAAACGGCGCGACATACCAGGCCCAGATCTCGTAGGCGTAGGCGGCGCCACGCACCGCTAGCCCAAGACCCAACACACACCAGACCCAGCCGTAGCGGTTGCCCGGTTGGCGCCAGACGATCAAGGCACCGAGGATCGGCGCCCCTACGGCCCCGAGCGCCTCCACCGTCAGCATCCGCCACGGCTGGAAGGAACCACCGAAGTACCAGTCGTAGCGGGTGGTCAGGTGGAACGCGATCGTCATGGCGATCAGCAGCAGCGACAGCGCGCCCACCGACCACCACAGCAAGACGACACGCCGTCTGTCCACGCAGCCCTCGATCCCTACAACCACGACGGATGACCCTCCGGCGTTCTGGGCCATCATGCGCTTCCGCGCTCCCGGTGTCGTGGGAGCGGGCACCTAGTCGGCCCGGGTGAACTCCCGGTCAGCTAGGGATCCGGCCTCATCTGCCAGGACCAGCCCATGGCCCAGCCTTTCCTTGCAAGCACACGACGAGGGGGGTCCCCATGCACAACCAGCATGCCGGGTTGAGCCAGCAGCTGGCCGCCCAGCGCATCGCCGAACGACACCAACAGGCCGCCCAGGCCCGGCTCGCCCAGCACGCCGGCCGGTCCCGCCGCCGCCACCGGTGGCGGGCCCGCAGCTGGTGGCGGCTGGTCCGCCGCCCCGGCACCGCCCTCACTCGCGCGCTGCTCATCGGGGCCATGGGGGCCGCGATGCACCTGGCCGCCACGACCACCCTCGCCCGGGCCCACGCCACCGACAGCCCACCCGGCGGCCCACCCACCGAACGCCGAGTCGGGGAGTCCTGGCGCCACCGCCAGGCCACCTCCCAGGACCAGAGCGCCGCCGAGGCTACCCGCAAGCGGGTGGAGGCCCGCGAGCGCTTCTCGGTCCCCAACGCCACCCCGACCCAGGTGCCGGCTCCGGCGCCTCCCAGCCAGCGTGGGCCGAGCGACTGGCTCGTCGCCTGGCTGGGTGGGCTGGTGGCCGCCCTGGCGCTGGCGGGTGGGCTGGGCGTCCATGCGGCCCGGAGGACCAGGCGTCGGGCTCGGCTCGAGCACGCCGCCTGAGCACCCTGCTGTCACAACCCAATTCGAGGTGTCATTGACATGGCCAGGCCGCTGGTCCACCGCATGATCCATAAGCAAGACCGCCCTGGGTTCCAGGGCGGGTCGGAGTGGGCCTGCCCGTTCTGCCCCCATCGGGTCGTCTACTGGCCGCTGTACCACAAAGTCATGGTCAAGGGTCAGGCGCAGGTCCTCCACGTCCGGGCCATGGAGGAGGTCCCCGTCCACCTGGACGACGTCGTCCTGGAGTTGACCGAGGCCGACGAGAACTGGCTGACCCTGAATGACATCGCCTGGTCGGGCGTGGTGGCCCGATGACGCCGCAGCTCACCGCGCCGAACCATGCCTCTCCTGCCGTCGACGGCCGGTGAGTGGTGCGCCCTGGCCTACCGCGCGCCCACCGGACGGATCCGGTAGAGATCGCGGAGCAGGGCGATCTCCGCCATGTGGTGGATGAGCTCGAGGTTGGCTTCGGCGATGACGGTGATGAACGGCTCCTCAGGGGCGGAGCTCCAGGGGTTCTGGTCGAAGCCGACGGTGTCGAGTTGCTCGGGAGTCACGGCCGCGACGCTGTCGCGCCAGCGGTCCAGCGTCGCCCGGAACCGCTCCAGCGCCACCGCGGCCGAGGGGCTGAAGTCGACCAGCTGGTCGGGCGGCCGGCGCCGCTCGCCGAAGGTCCACTCCCAGTCCCCGGCAAAGCACGAGTGCAGGTGCCCCAGCCGCCAGGCGATCGTGGTCACCGGCGTCGGGTCGGGGTCGCCAATGGCGCCGTCGAGCTGCCACTCGCCCGGACCGAATGGCCGCGGCGACGCGGCCTCGCCGCGGCGGCGGATCGACCAGGCGCCGGGCGCCGGCTCCCACAGGTACTCCTCGTCGGTGAGCGGCCCGTCGCCCATCCTCGGGGGCAGCGGCGCCCCCTCCGGCAGGCTCGCCGGCGAGGCCAGCCCGTCCAGGCGCGCCTGGGCGACCTCGCGGGCACGGTCGAACTGGTCAAGCAGCGCGCCGAGGCGGTCGGTCCGAGGGTCGGTCCGATCGTCTTCCATGTCGGCTCCCTTACGGTCGCGGAGCCCGCCCACACCAGAATCACGCGGCTGGGGCGACGCCCGGAGGCGGGCGCCACGCAGGCGCGCGTTGGCTGTGCGGGCTTGGTCGGTCGGTCGTCAGATCGTCAGATGACGATGACGGCCACGCCGACCGGCGTGCTCCCGTCGGGCACGGACACCTCCTGCGCGGCGCGACACGGAAAAGGCGAAGCCATCCAACCACCCGCCGCGCCCTCCGGCCACCCCGACCCAGGCGATACCGATAGCCAGCGGGCTCACGCGGCTCGCGACGCCGCCCACTGCTCGCCGAGGTCGCGGCAGATCTCGGTCGCCGACTCGACAAAGGGCGAGAGGGCCAGCGGCGGCCGGCGCTCGGGGTGCCAGGCGATCCCGAGCCGGCGGGGCGGGGGCGCGGGCCGGATGGGGATGATGGCCACGCTGGGATCGTGCTCGTCCACCGTGAGCAGTGGCAGCACGGCGTAGGCCAGCCCCGAGCCGATCAGGC
>Ga0081538_10000579_pt1 | contig 40771 bp, 35 predicted proteins | sample TabmetS5T2R1_FD_71022 | JGI IMG/M metagenome (GOLD analysis project Ga0081538, IMG submission 71022) | Tabebuia heterophylla rhizosphere microbial communities from the University of Puerto Rico - S5T2R1 | ecosystem: Host-associated > Plants > Roots > Rhizosphere ... | reverse complement strand
CATCGGCAACCTTGCCTATGGACAAGTTGGCTTCTTGGATCGCTGCCTCGGCTGCCGACCGGGGTTGTCCAACGACCGCGGGCATGGCGTACCGCTCCGGTCCTCGCGACACGGCCGCCTCGATCTGGGAGCCTTTTTCGATCTTGGTGCCCGGTCTCGGACTAGTCGAGATGACCATGCCCCGAGCCACCGTTTCGCTGTACGCCTCGGAGAAGTCAATCGATAGACCGGAGTTCGCGGCTACTTGCCCGGCCTCAGCCCGGCTGAGTGAGGCAAGGTCGGGCGCGGTCGTGAACCGGCCCTCCGTCAGGTACCAGCCAGCGAGCGCGGCCGATGCGGAAAGCATCATGATCAGCAAAAGGGCCAGCCAGCCCCTACGACGCTTGCGAGCTCGGCGCTCACGTTCGGCGGCCAACCGCTGCGAAGTCGGCTCATGTACTGGCCTGGTAACGGCCGGCGGCGGCGCGTCAATGACGGTGCGCGTCGTACCTGAGGGCCGTGGCTCGAGACGGCGAGACATCACTGGTGCGGGGACCATCTGGGTCGGCTCATAGTCCGCCCGGTCACGCGGTTTGGGCGCGGACACCGGCGGTGGTGCTGGGATGCGCAGTTCGCCGGTGAGCTTAGGATCATCGGCCAGCCCCTGGTGGAGCGCGCGGCGCACTTGCCGTACCTGGCCAAGAAAGACCTTCGCGTCAGGTTGCCGCAGATCGGCATTTCGGGCAGTCGCGCGCGTTACCAACGCGTCCACGTATGGCGGAATCCGGCCCCGGGTAAGGCGTATCGACGGTGGCGGTACGTCGCGGTGTACGTGGGCGTACGCGATCTGGATGGGAGTGTCCCCAGTGTGTGGCTTGCGGCCGGTCAGTAGCTCGAAGAGAACCACTCCAGCGCTGTAAACGTCAGATCGTGCGTCCGCTTGGCCGGACATGACAAGCTCAGGCGGCAGATAGGAAACGGTGCCGATCAACAATCCTTGGGTAGCGGTGGTCTGGGATGAGACCGCTCTGGCCAGTCCGAAGTCTGCGACCTTGATCTGGCCACGATCACTGATCAACACGTTCTCGGGTTTGACGTCGCGATGTACCAGTCCCGCGTTGTGGGCTACCGCCAGGGCGGCGAGCACCGGCTCCATGATCTCCAGTGCCCGGCTGGGGGGCATCGGCGCTTCGCGATTGAGCACGTCGCGCAGCGTCTGTCCCTCGACGTACTCCATGACGATGTAGGGCCGGCTGTTCGAGCCTTCCCGGTCCTGACCTTGATCAAAAACCGAGACGACATTCGGATGTGACAGTTTGGCCGCTGCTCTCGCCTCGCGATCGAACTTGCGCGCAAACTCAGCATCATCGCCAAGCCCGATGTGCATGACCTTTACCGCGACTGTGCGGGTGAGGCGGGTGTCGACGGCTCGGTAGACGGTGGCCATGCCACCGCGAGCAAGCCGCTGGGTTACCTCGTAACGACCGTCCAAAAGGCGACCGACCAGGGGGTCGCCAACGGTCGTCATCGTCACGTCTGCTCCATACACGGTGGGGAAGGTGGCCGTGCTGGCCTCGGGCCCGAGTCTAGAAGTCACCTCGTACTGCCACGCCCGCGGCGCGCCGCCGCTATTCGATTCGTCGCGCATCAACGGCTAGTCGATCCGTTCGGCATAAATCGAGGATGCCTCAGGGTCAAGGTCACCGAGTCAGTTTAGTGTCGCACAACCAGCATCTTCTTAGCCTTGACAGCAGCTGCCGGTGCTCCTTGTCACCTCCAGCCGATCCACAGCTGAGGCATAGGGTGGGTACTCAGTCTGTCGAGAGGGTCATACAGCTTATGGAGCTTGGGCTGACGACATTTGCTGAGATCACCGATCCGAGCGTCTCACCCGGTGAACGGTTGCGGCAGGTTATCGAGGAAGCCAAACTCGCTGACGAGCTTGGCCTCGAGGTCTACGCGATAGGCGAGCATCATCGTCCCGACATGGCGGCGTCAGCTCCGGAAATCGTGCTAGCGACCATCGCCGGATGCACCAAAACGATCAAGCTGTCCAGTGCCGTCATCGTGCTCAGCTCGGCCGACCCGGTACGGGTATTCCAGAACTTCGTCACCCTCGACTTGCTGTGCAATGGACGGGCGGAGTTGATGGTGGGCCGGGGCTCGTTCACCGAGTCGTTCCCATTGTTCGGTTATTCCCTATCTGATTACGACGAGCTTTTCGCCGAGAAGCTTGATCTGCTGCTAAGCCTGCGCGACGGTCAGCCGGTGACCTGGCAGGGAAGGTTTCGGCCGCCTCTGGAGGATGCAACTGTCTATCCAAGACAGGAGGGCCGTCCGCTGCCGATCTGGATCGCCGTCGGCGGCACCCCGAACTCGGTCGTCCGGGCCGGCACTCTTGGACTGCCGATGGCCCTCGCCATCATCGGGGGGCGGTTCGCGGCGTTCACACCCTTGGTCGAGCTTTACCGCAAGGCCCTGGAGTACGCAGAGCACGACGCGGATACGCCGCTCGCGGTGCACAGCCACGGCTACGTCTTTGCCGATGAACGTGCCGCGCGGGCAGAGTTCCTGCCCGCCTACCGCGCGACGTTTGCCAAGATCGGCCGGGAGCGAGGCTGGGCACCGATGACCGACGCGGCAGTCGAAGACCTGATCGCCCCTGAGGGCGCACTGTTTTTCGGCAACCCGGAAACCGTCGCTGCCAAGATCATTCGGCTCCATCAGCTGATGCGCATTGATCGTTTCGAGCTGCATGTTGCTCATGTTGATCATGCATTAACCATGCGTTCGATCGAACTCTTCGGAACCGAGGTGGCTCCACTGGTCCGCCAGGAGCTAGCTGCTCATTCTCCGGTTTGAGACGCCAGCATGGCGCGAGCAGCTTTGCAGAGAGGATGACGGCATGCGCGAGGTGGTCGACGGAGTCATCCCCATCCCCCTCTCTTATGTCAACGCCTATGCCGTCGTAGTCGACGACGGCGTCGTGCTGGTCGACACCGGACTGCCCGGCCGGGGCGACAAGGTAGCCAGCGCCGTTGCGGAGGCGCGGCGCCGAATCGGCGAGGTACACACGATCTTGCTGACCCACTGGCATCCAGACCATGTCGGAGGCGTGGCTGAATTGCGTCGCCGGTCGGGCGCCCGGATCGTTGCCCATGCACTCGATGCATCGGTGATCTCTGGCGCCAAGCCTCGTCCGACTCGGGCGTTCCTCCGCCTGATAGCGGCCATTATGCCGGCGCCGGAATCGGTTCCCGTCGACGAGATGCTGACGGCGGATGGCCCGATATCGGTGCCAGGCTTTACCGCTTACCACACGCCGGGTCACACTGCCGGACATGCCTCCTTCCTTCTAGACCGGGGCGGCGGCGTGCTGTTCGCGGGCGACGCGGCTGCAGGCGGGCGTAATGGAGCTATCCGCCGGACGCCACGAATAGCCACCGAGGACCGCGCGGCAGAGTCGGCGAGTATCTCCAAGCTCGCGGATCTGCGATTCGAGTTCGCCGTGTTTGGCCACGGCGGCGCTATATCCCACGATGCGGCGCAGCGGTTCCGGGAGCTCGCAGCCGGACTGTAGCTATCAATAGCTATCAACCTCGCCCGATCGCGGTTTGAGATATCGCCCGAGTCGAGACCGTCGGTGGCAGGATGCGGTCCGTGGTTGCCCTCCAGATTCACGGTGTCTCGGAACCCACCCGCCGTACGCTCTCCGCGGAGGCAAGAGCTCGTGGTGAGTCCCTGCAGGAATTTCTCCTAGATCTCCTTGATCGCGAAGCGCAGGAGATCGACAACCGTCGAATCGTTGAGGTTGAACCGGGCGACTTTGTGAAGCTGATCCACCGCCAGCCCGGGGTTCGAGGGCTACAGCTTGCGCACGGTGGTGGCCCGACGAAAGCTGGTTAGGCCTTACCAGTGATCATCTTGTAGGACGTGATCATCTTGCCCGACGAAGTCGGCAGCTACCCATCCGGGGCGGCGGCACTATCGTGGCCTCGTGACCGCGCTGATGGGCCTCGAGTCCCGCCTTCGCCTCGCTCGGCTCTACCTCTGCACCGACGCTCGGGAGAAGCAAGGCGACCTAATGAGCTTTCTGCAGGCGGCGTTCGCCGGTGGCGTGGACATTGTGCAGATTCGCCAGAAGGGTATGAATCCGGAGGCCGAATTGGCGGTGCTGGAGATCGCGCGACAGGCTGCCGCTCCCTACCAGGCCATCGTCTGCGTTAACGACTCAGCCGAGCTGGCGGGGCGTTTTCAGGCTGACATGCTGCATCTCGGTCAGACCGATGGACCGGCGGCAAAGGCTCGCAAATACCTGCATCAGTGGGCGCTGCTGGGGCGCTCCACGCACGCACCCCGTCAGACCTACAAGGCGATCAAGGACGGAGACGTCGACTACTTCAGCGTCGGGCCGGTATACGCCACTTCCAGCAACCCCGACTACGAGCCGGTGGGCCTGGATCTCGTCCGATATGCCGCTCGGAAGGCGCCGGTCGCCTCGATCAAGTCGAAACCGTGGTTCGCCATTGGCGGGATCACGATGGACAACATTGACGAGGTCATTGAGGCCGGCGCACGGCGGGTCTGCGTCGTCCGAGCAATTACCAAGGCCTCCGATCCGCAGGATGCAGCACAAAGGCTCAGCAGCAAGCTTCACGCCGCCTGGAACGCTGACCCGGCCATGGAGCGTTACGTCTTCCAAGCCCTGTCAGCACCCGGCACGCGCGCTTAAAACTCTCGCCGGACCGCAGCTTCCGCTAGAGCAGTCAGGGCAGTCCGGCCCTCCTCGGTGATCTCGGTATCGTGCAAGGCTTTCAGTGCTCGCTCGTAGTTCTCGTTGATCATCGCCTCTACTGCGTCCCGGGCTCCGGACTCGGTGATCACCTGCTGCAACTCGCCAATGCCGGCATCGTCGAGGCCGGGATCACCGAGCTTTTGCAGCAAGAGCTTTTGGCCAGCGTCGCTGCCGTGCGCATACGCGTGCGCAACGAGCACCGTACGCTTGCCCTCCCGAAGATCATCTCCGGCTGGCTTGCCGGTGATCTGCGGATCTCCGAAGACGCCCAGCAAATCGTCGCGGAACTGGAATGCCCGGCCCAGCGGTGAGCCGTACGCACCGAGCGCAAAGTACAGTTCGTCGTCGCCGCCAGCGAGCGCTGCGCCGATCTGGCACGGGCGTTGCACGGTATAACGCGCGGCCTTGTACTCCACAACTCGGCTGGCATCGTCTAGCGCGAGCTCAATAGTTGGCCGAAGTGAGCCGATTGCTGGTGCTCGCTGTCGCAGCGGATGAGCCTGAGCCACCATGTCGAGGTACTGGCCACACGTCACCTCGGTACGCATCGCCTCGACGATCGGCAGGGCACGCTCCAAAGCGGACTGCTCCAAGCCAGCACCGTGCAGCATCTGGGCCGACCACATGACCAGCAGATCGCCAAGCAGGATCGCGCCCGCCTTGCCGAAGGCAGCAGAGTCACCCAACCAACCGGCGTTGGCATGCAGGGCTTCAAACTGGCGATGAGCGGCAGGACGCCCGCGGCGCAGGTCGGACGAATCCATCAGATCGTCGTGCACCAGGGCACTCACATGGAGCACATCGAGGCTTCCTGCCGCGGCCAGCAGCGGCTTGAGATCCTCATCTGACGGGATCCCGGCAGCGGCGACATAACCCCAGACGCAGAACGCGGGTCGCATGCGCTTGCCACCGCAAAGCATCTGGCTGGCCATCAGATGCACCGGTACAAGTTCGGGTCCCATCGAGTCGAGCACCGCTGATTGCTCGGTGAGGAACGCGCTGATCTCTGCCGATACCACATCCCGGAACGCCTGTGACAATGGCGCCGGCGGATCCAGCACGGCCTCCGCGCTCGTTACCAGCGGTTTGTTGACCACATGCTGAGCCTACGAACCTCTGCTATGAACTCGTCCTTAGGGTGTTCGCATGCCGGGCCGCGATCGTCTCTGGCGCCCGCGGATACCCAGCATCGCGGATCTGCTGGCGGCAGGAAATAGACCACTGTTCTCCTTTGAGTTTTTCCCGCCGAAGGACGAGATCCAGCAGCGCCAGCTCTGGCAGGCGGTTCGTGAGCTGGAGTCCTTGGGTCCCGATTTCGTTTCCGTGACCTACGGTGCCAGCGGCTCAACCAGGGAGCGCACCATCAAGGCCACGGAGGCCATCGCGCTGCACACCACCCTCCGGCCCATGGCTCACCTGACCTGCGCCAGCCAAAGTCGTGATCAATTGCGGCGGGTAATCGGCTGGTACGCGGCGGCCGGCATTCATCACATACTTGCGATTCGCGGCGACATGCCTGGTGGCCCCACGGTGCCATGGGTGCCTCATCAGGAGGGACTCATGAACGCGACCGAGCTAGTGGCGATGGTGCGAGAGCTGGGCGACTTTTGCGTCGGAGTCGCGGCGTTCCCCGATGCGCATCCAGAGCGTAAAGACTTTGATCTTGACGCCCGAGTGCTGGTGGCAAAGGCAGCGGCCGGAGCCAGTTTTGCGATCACTCAGTTGTTCTTCACCGCCGATGACTATTTTGCTCTGGTGGCCCGAGTCCGGGCACTGGGCTGCGACATTCCGATCATTCCGGGAATCATGCCGATCACCAACGTTCGCCAGGTAGTCAGGTTCGCTGAGCTGTCCGGCGCGGCATTGCCGAAGTCGGTGACGGATCGGATCAACGAGGTCGCCGACGACGATGATCAAGTTCGACGGGTAGGGATTCAGATCGGCACTGAGCTGTCGGAGGAGTTGTTGAGCCGCGGCGCACCTGGGCTGCATTTCTTTACCCAGAACCGTTCTCGGGCTACTCGAGAGATTTACGCCAACTTGCATCAGGTGCGGAGTCGAGCGTAACCAAGCGCTGGGTTGGCCGGGTGAGTGCCACATACAGCGCCCGTACGCCGCCCGGTGACTCTGCCACGATCTCATCCGGGGTGATCACCAGGACAGCGTCGTACTCCAGGCCCTTCGCCTGCTGGGCGGTGATCACCACAACTCGTTCGGCGTCCGGAAGTCGGGCCTGCTCCAAGTGAGCGGCCAGTTCATCCTTGGTGGACGGCGGGCAGATCACGCCAATCGTGCCTTCCACCTCGGCCAGCAGTGACCGCACGACGTTGATCATGGCTGCCGAAACTGTCGGATTCTCCGGCGCAGCATCTGTGGGCAATCGCAGCTGCGGTTCATGGCCGGTTGAACGCACTGCGGTTGGGAGATCGGCGTCCGGGAAGTCGGCGACTACGACCTTCGCGGCCAGGTCAAAGACCTCGGATGGGCTGCGGTAGTTGGTGCTCAGTCGGAAGTGCCGTAGCGGTGACGTGCCGATGATCTCTTCGATCGCCCGATTGGCTTCCTCGGTGTCGATCAAGGAGCTCTGCGCTGGATCGCCGACAATAGTCCAGCTGGCGCTGGCGCCGCGTCGTCTGAGCATCCGCCACTGCATCGGGCTGACATCTTGCGCCTCGTCGATCAGTACGTGGGCGTAAGTCTCGTGTGGAAGCTCGAAGGGATCCGGTTCGCGCATCGGAGAAAGCAGGTCCGCAGTTGTGACCACCTCTGGAACGTCTGCGGAGTCAAGATCAGCCAGGCCCGGCACTTCCTGCTCGGCCTGGAACGGCACCGGACCTAGAAGATGCACCAGCTCGTCAAGCAAAGCGCCGTCCGCCGCCGTCCAATCCGTCGCCGCCCGGTAACTTGCGCTGAGCAGCTCACACTCCGCGCTGGACAAGATCGAGGCTGAGATCCGCTTCAGCAGCTCGACGTCAGCCAGCCGAGATAGCGCTTGAGGCGCACTGATGGCCGGCCACCAGGCATTGAGAAACATTCGGAACGAGGCCAGTTCGGAAACCCGGTCACCGAACTCCTCCCGCTCGTGATCATGATCAAGCGCATCATCTGCGTCCGGTCGCGATACCCGCCAGAGCGCGTTCAGCAGCTCCTTCTCCACTGCATCCCGACCGGTGTTGAGCTTGTGATGAGCCAGGACCTGGGAACGGATCCGCGCCAGTGATTCGGCAGGCAGTACCAGCACGCTGCCGTTTGCGGTGATCCGCAGCTCCAGGGGCACTTCCTGCGGAGGCTCTTGCACCAATCGGCGCAAGACCTTCACCATGCGCAGGCTGCCCTTGATTGCCGCTGTCTGCGGATCATCGTTGCGATCACCGGTGATCCGAACGACATCAGAGGCCACCGCGCCGATCGGACGCAGTGTGACCGAGTCCTCACCGAGGGACGGCAGCACACGTGCGATGTAATTCATAAAGACCCGGCTTGGCCCGACCACCAAGACACCGCCGGATTCGAAGCGCCTGCGGTTGGAATAGAGCAGGTACGCGGCCCGGTGGAGGGCCACGACTGTCTTTCCGGTCCCGGGTCCGCCGGAGATCATGGTGAAGCCCTGGTACGGCGCACGGATCGCTTCATCCTGCTCGGCCTGGATGGTGGCGACGATGTCCCGCATGGTGTGATCACGAGCGCGCGTAAGGGCAGCCAGCAGTGCGCCTTCGCCGATCACCACCAGTTCGTGATCGGCGTATTCGCCATCGAGAAGATCGTCTTCAATTCCCACTACCCGGTTGCCGCGGCAGTGCAGTACTCGGCGGCGGATCACGTTCATCGGGTCGCTAGGGGTAGCGCGGTAGAACGGCTCTGCCGCAGGTGCTCTCCAGTCGATGACAAGGGGCTCATAGTCGGCATCGCGAACGCCGATCCGGCCGACGTAACGCACCTCGCCGTCAGTCCGGTCGAGTCGACCGAAGACCAGCCCTTCCTGCTCGGCATCGAGCACCGCCAGCCGCCGCGCGGCCTGGAACGCGAAGACGTCACGCTCGTAGAGGCCGGTGCCATCCTCCTCGCGTACGAATGAGTTGCGATCGGACTGGTAGAGGGAGAGCCCGGCTCGCGCAACTTGCTGAGCGGACTTGGTCGCTTCGGCCAGCCGCGCGTAGACGAGATCGACGTGCGCCTGCTCGGCGGCGAGCTCGCGCTCCATGGTGCTAGCGACCGGAGATGCATCTGTCACGCTGTCGGAACCCGTGTCGCGCTGCGCGTGTGTCAAGAAGGAAGATCCTTACTCAGAAGAACAAACATCTGAGTATACGGAAGTTGTCCGGGGTCCCCAAAGTTGTGTGATCAACTCCGGTTGCATGGCGACGCTCCGCGTCGCGCGGATCGCGCTCGATGGCTCGCTGCCGTCGTCCTCGTTCGGAGACGAAAGGCGTGTCTTCTCGCTCGTCCTCCGATCAGCGGCGCGCGATCCGGGCGCTCAGGTAGTCATGGCAGCCGTACGCTGCGAGGGCTGCGGCCAGCACGACCTGTGATGCGCCGGGGCCCGCCGGCGATGACGGGCTTGCGGTGTAGAGGCCGCCGATTTCGGTGGTCACGTGAGGACGGCGCAGCCAGCTTGTGAACCCGTTCCAGGCCAGGCCGTACGAGGGCCGGGGAAGCGTCTTGGTGAAGTCATGGTCGGTCTGCACACCTGCGCTGCCTTGTCGGCGCAGGTAGCTGACGGTCGGTATCCCGGCCGTAGTGAGATTGACGGTCTCCGTGACCAGTTCGGTCGGCGTCTCAACTTCCTGGTGGGTGATGGTGGGTGCTGCTGCCGGACTCAGGGTGCGCAGCCGGCGTCGAGGTTGGCGTGCTGTGGCGGCGGGAAGCAGCTGGTTGAAGGTCTGCCATGGATCACAGGTGACGACCACGGCGGCGGCGCGACGGTCGCCCGCGCCGGTGGCGACCCCGGTGACCCTACCGTTTTGAGTGTTGATGCCTTCGATAGGGCAGCTGAGGTGCACCTTGACCTTGCGGAGTGTCAGGCGCGCTGTCAGTGCCTCGACCAGGACTGAGGATCGACCGGCATCGCGTGGCGAACTGAGGTCGAGCGGCTGCACCTGCCACCGCCCGAACGTACGCATGATTGACAGTTCGACGGCCGCGAAGGCCGGCGTTTGCTCTGGTACCGAGCCGGAGCGGTAGGCGACGCTGCGAATGATCGCGCCGAGTTGCTGGTGATCTATCGATGCTGCTAGGTCGGCAAGACTCATGCGAGAGCCGAAGAGACTTCGCCTGACAGCCCTGTTCAGTTGGCGGCGGCTGCGCAGCTCGGCTTCCAAACCGAGACCTCGCAGGGTCTGCCACACTTCGCCAAGCCGATCCATCAGCTGCTGCCAGCGGTCGGCCACTGAAGAGCCGTAGGCGGACGCCAAAGTGGCGTACTGACCACCCCGGTCGATCGGCAGTGTGAGCTCCGATCCATCGGCGAACAGCACCGTTGGCGGCTGGGCCGGCTCCAGGGCGTAGCCCATCCTGGCAAGCTCCGCTTCCAGCGGGCGGCCGCTTTTGCGGAACAAGTCACGCCAAGGGGCCGGGAAACCGATGATCGACGGCGCATCGTCTACTGTGAGACCGCTCTCGAGCTGGTACGGCGCCCAGGTGCCACCCAGGATGTCGGACCGCTCGTAGAGCTCGACGGGGTGTCCCGCCTTGGCGAGTCGTGCTGCTGCGGCCAGCCCAGCCAAGCTGCCGCCGATCACGATAACGGGATCGGCCATCAGCCTGTTTGGTAAGCCTGCGGTTTCATGAACAGGAGCGTAGGGGCAGTGGTCATCGGCTGGAGTCATACGCTAAGCGCGTGCCCGAACTCGAACCTGTCGATGAGTCGTGGACTACCGCACTCTGCGTCGTCGCCCATCCAGATGATCTTGAATTCGGAACTGCGGCAGCCGTAGCCCGCTGGACCGATCAAGGAAAGACTGTTGCGTACGTCATGGTGACCAGCGGTGAAGCCGGCATTGACGGCATGGATCCGGCCGAAGCCCGACGAGTACGCGAGGCCGAGCAGATCGAGTCGGCAAAGATCGTCGGCGTCGACACCGTGGATTTTCTTGGTCTGCCGGACGGGGTGTTGGAGTACGGCGTCGGGTTGCGGCAAGCGATCTGCGCTGCCGTACGGCGGCACAAGCCCGAGATCGTGATCACCAACAACTTCCGTGAGACTTGGGGTGGCCAGGCTCTCAACCAGGCCGACCACATTGCCACCGGTCGAGCAACGCTGGACGCCGTACGGGATGCGGCAAATCGCTGGGTCTTTCATGAGCAGATCACCGATGGCCTGGACCGCTGGGACGGCGTAAGAGAGGTGTGGGCAGCCTTCTCCCCACACGGAAAGCATGCTGTGGAGACGACTCAGACGTTTGACCGAGGAGTCGCATCGCTAGCCGCGCACAAGGCCTACATCGATGGGCTCGGATGGGAGTTCTTCGATCCCGCCGAATTCTTGGAAAGTGGGGCACGGCAAGCCGGGACTCGGCTCGGTGTTCCGATGGCGGCCACATTCGAAGTGTTCAGCATGGGCTGGGGCTAGCCTGATTGCTCTGCTTGCCACGCTCGCTGGCGCTCGCTGACTTGCTTGCGTTGGTCCACACCCGCGAGCCGTCGTGAGACCTCTAACAAGTGTCCTTTAGCGCAATTTGACCCTCGTTGGCCGTCTCGGGATGGCAAACGCCGGCAAGGATGCCACGACTCGAGCCATTAACGGAGCGGGGCAGCAAGCGCAGCGATCACATGCGCGCGGCGAACCGATAACCCAATTGGATAAAGCGGTCGAAGCCTCGGTCGGGCAGGATCTGCTCGGCCAGCAGAATCGCTCGGGCTCCACCTCCAACGATGTAGCGGGTACGCGGTTTCGGGCTCTGCACTGCCTTCCCGATTGCCTCCGCAACGACCTCTGGCCCCGAAGCCAGCCGCATCTGATCAACTCCACGCAGCCCGGCTCCGACCATCTTGGCCAGCCTCGCATACGCGGTGTCGGCCGAGCTCGCCTCGAGCTGATCAGCTGCAATCCCGGACCATTCGCTTCGGATGGTTCCCGGCTGGATGATCACGACCTTGATGCCGAACTCGGCAACCTCGATACGCAGACTGTCGCTGAGTCCCTCGACGGCGAACTTGCTCGCGTGGTACCAGCTGCCCAGCGGCTCCCAGATCTTGCCGCCCATCGACGACACATTCACGATGTAGCCGTCGCGCTGCGCCCTCATCTGAGGCAGTACCAGCTGAGTGAGACGTGCCAGTCCGAAGAGGTTGACCTCGAACTGCCGTCGGGCCTCCTCGATCGGTACGTCCTCCAAGGCGCCGTACGACCCATAGCCGGCATTGTTGACCAGCACGTCGATGCGCCCGGTGTCGGCAATGATCGCCTCAACCAATGCCACCATGCTCGCATCGTCTGTGACATCGACAGTCCTAGTGCGGATCCCGCGAGCGGCTAGATCCGACATCCGCTCGATGCGCCTGGCACCGGCGTAGACGATGTAGCCAAGCTCGGCGAGTTGCAGCGCAGTTGCCTCGCCGATACCGGACGATGCTCCGGTGACTAGCGCAGTCTTGTTGTCGGGCATGGGCTGGATCATAAGGCGCGGGCCCAGATCCGAGAGCCCGGATCAAAGGGCCCAGATCAAAGGACACCCAGCGCATTGGCAACGATTACGGCAGAAGCGGCTGACCAGGCTTGCGGACGGCAGGCAACCGGATAGGGAACCGGCCGGCCTTCACCGCTCCACAGTTCCGGCAGCCGTTGCTCGAATGCAATCGAGGCGCGCAGCAAACCCTCAATAAGACCAGCGGCGTACTCAGCTAATCCCGCACGTACCAGACCGGCAATGACGATCGCCGTGTCATGGGGCCATACCGAACCGCAGTGATAGCTCAGCGGCGCATATCCGGCGTCGGTGTCGGCCATAGTGCGCAGCCCCAATCCGGAATCCAGCGCTGGACTCGCCACCAGCCTGGCGATCAGCAGCTCCTCTTCAGCGTTCAAGATGCCGGTGCCAAGTAGATGACCGATGTTGCTCGTCAGCGAATCGACCTGCTTCTTGGCGCCGTCCAAGGCGAGCGCCGGATAGCGATCATCACCGATTCCGCACCAGAATCTGGCCCGGAACCGGTCGGCCAGCTCGGCGGCCCACATCCGGTAGCGGTCCCCACCCGGGCGGCCGAAGGCATCCAACAAACTGGCACCGGCGGTGGCTGCCTCGTACGCGTACCCCTGCGCCTCACACAACGCAACAGGACCCTCGGCCACCGTGCCGTCATGGAACCGGATCGAGTCGAAGGAATCCTTCCAGCCGTGATTGGCCAGGCCATGCCCACTGGCGTCCCGATATTCCAGGAAGCCGTCGTCGTCGACATCACCGTGGTCGATCAGCCACTGCAAGGCCCGCTCCAGCGCAGGTAGCAGCTCGGTTACATCCGCGTCTGACAGCCCCGCCCGCCATGCATCATGGAGCAGGCAGATCCACAACGGCGTCGCGTCGATGGCCCCGTAATACACCGGCGGCAACCAGCTGGTACCAAAACGCACAGTAGTACGGCGCAACTCATGGAGGATCTTGCCGGGCTCCTCGGCGGCTGAAATGTCCACCTGGCTGCCCTGGCGTCGGGCAAGCGTATGGAGCGTGCCGCGTGCCGGTGCCCGATCCAGGGGCAGCACCATGCGTGCGGCCCAGATGCTGTCTCGTCCAAAAAGGGTTAAATACCACGGAGCTCCGGCGGCAAAGAAGCCATCTTCGGGTGCATCGCGAGTCGCCATCCAGAGGCCGTTTAGGTCCTCCAACGACTTGGCCAGCCATAGCGCGAGCGCATGGTCCATATTCCCGATTCCGCTCGGGCGCGTGATCTTGAGTGGGGGCGCCGACGGCACAACGACGCTGCCGGTGTCTTGCACGCTCAGCCGCCAGGGCAGGCCGACCTGACCATAGGCGGGCACCTTCACCTGCCAATGTAGACGTAGTCGCCGGTGATCCTGCGATGCTGTCAGGTCGGCTCCCTCGGCCACCAGTGACAGCGCCATGTCCTCGTGTACCCAGCGGTAGCGATCTCCCGACGGCTCCGGGAACGGCACCGGTGGGGTGGCCAGGCCGACTCTGATCAATTCCAGTGGCGCGAAATCGCAGGTGAGCTCAACGCCGACGTCGAGGTCGATCGGTTCCAGAAGGTCGGAGCTGATCATCAAGGTCTCGGCGAGCTGGCCCGGCTCGACGAGGCGGAACCAATCAAGTCGGACATGTGCATCCGGCGGAAGATCGAGGCCAGCGTAGAGAGTAGGCAGCAGGAAGGTGAACTGTGCGGAATTACCGTCCAGCACAGTGGCCAGGTGCTGAGCCGGCTCCCGATTGATGGTGACCTTGAGTCCGCTGAGCACCCGCACGTCGGCGTGAATCAAGCCCTGGACAGTTGTTGCATCGTTACCGCTGACAATTTCGCCGCTGCGTTGGGAGAGCACCTGAGTCGGAGCGGCCAGAACAGTGATTAGATCATGAAGAAACGGCTGATGATGCGGGGGCATCGGCTGGAACTCCTGACCTGCTGGGTTGTCAGCCTGAATCTCGTGCGGTGTGATCATCGCCGGGTCTGATCCAAGACATGCCCATTCAGCGGCTCGCTTACGTCGCCCGCCGTGTCGTCAAAACGTCGCGAGTCCGTCGGCGTACTCTCACTTGACGAACTGTCCGGAGCAAGGTGTAGCTTAGTGCCAGTTCGAACAAGCGTTCTAAAAATGTCCCACCCCTTTAATCTCGTCCCCCTTAATTTCGTTTGAATCTCGTTTGAATCTCGTCTGCACCTTCGTCTTCATTCACCCCAAGTCTCGCTCCCGGTTCAGCTCGCTCCGTGCATTTCGGGCCGAGACACCCAATCGACACCGACCAGAGGAACCTGAGTGATGGTCAGCAACGATGATCTGCAGCGCGCCCGCAGCTCGATCGCCGAAGCCGAGCTCGCGCGACGGCCTACTGACCGCTACTTGGCTGCTCACCTCGCGGCGTTGCGCGTGGTAGCCATCGTGCTGACCCACCGTGCGCCTTCGACCACGGTTAGGCGCATGGGCCGGCCCCGGAACGCTTGGCGGCTGCTTGCCGAGGTCGCTCCGGAGCTTGCCGAGTGGGCGGCCTTTTTCGCTGCCACGGAAGCCAAACGCGATGCCATCCGCGCCGGTGCAACCTCGATTGTCAGCGCACGGGAAGCAGATGATCTGGTCAGGGACGCAAAGGCGTTCCTGCGTCTGGTCGAACGGGCAGTTGGATTCAGTGCTGTACGAGAGAGCGCCGTGCAGGACAAAGCCGTGCCCGAAAGCGTGGCGCGGTAGTGCGATTCGACCGCTTCGCGCTAACTGTCAGAGGAGGGAGTTAGTGTCTTATCGAACGTCAGTTCGATAGGAGTAAGAAGCATGGGAGACATGAGCGACCGCAACAGGAGAAACTCCGCCGCGAGAATCCCCGCCGCGAGGATCCCAGCCACGAGAATCGTGATGCACGTTGACATGGATGCCTTTTATGCCTCCGTCGAGCTACGTCGACGCCCAGACCTGCGTGGCAAGGCTGTGATTGTCGGCGGCTCTCCTCGCGGCGTGGTGCTCTCGGCGACGTACGAAGCGAGAGCCAAGGGAGTACGGTCTGGCATGCCGTCCGCCGAGGCTCGGCGTCTGGCACCGAATGCGACCTTCCTTTCCCCAGACTTCGACAGCTATAGCGCCGTATCCAAAGCGATCGTCGCCGTCTTCCGATCAGTTGCGGCGGTGGTCGAGTCGGTCTCAATCGACGAGGCATTTCTCGACCTAACCGGTGCAGTGCGGATGTTCGGTAGTCCGGCGGAAATCGGTGAATATGTGCGTGCTGTGGTGTCTGACGAGCAGCAGATCACCTGCTCGGTCGGCATTGGTCCCACCAAGTTCATTGCCAAGGTCGCATCAAGGGCTGCTAAACCAGATGGACTGATTGAGGTGCCGCCAGATCAGGTCGTCGCATTCCTACATCCGCTACCAGTTGAGGCGATGTGGGGCGTCGGGGATGTGACCGCGCAGAAGCTGCATCGCCTCGGAATCTTCACCGTGGGCGAGCTTGCTCACACCCCGCGAGCGAGCTTGCGTTCCACATTTGGCCCCCACGCCAGCGGCATGCTCAGCGAACTCGCTTGGGGCCGAGACCGCCGTCGGGTGACCCCGATGGAGCCAGAGCACAGCGTCGGCTCGCAGGAGACCTTCAGCCGAGACACAAACGACGCCGATACCGTGCGTCGCGAGCTGCTTCGCATGGCAGATCGCACGGCTCGTCGGATGCGCAAGCAACGCATGCTCGGACGTACCATCTCGATCTCAGTGCGGTTCGCTGATTTCACTGAGTTGACACGCTCCACAACAATGCACGCCCCTACCGATGTCACCGACGAGATCTACGCACAGGCCTTGCAGCTGTATGAACGGCTGGGCGTCGAGGGAGCGCGAATCCGCCGTGTTGGGGTACGCGTGGAGCAGCTCATCGACCGCCAGCGTGTCTACTGGCAACCGCAGCTGACCGACCCGGAACGGGGTTGGCGGGAGGCCGATCTAGCCGTAGATGCGGCGGTCGGAAAATTCGGACCAAGAGCGGTTCAGCGAGCGGTACTGACTCGCCGTTTCTAGCGTTCCGGACGGCTGGTCAATTGGCGGTTTGGGTGTTCCCCATACCCCTGGCCGCAACCTAAACTGGAGCCACATCGCCCAGCTCAGCGATTAGGTCCAGCCCAGGACAAACATGGTGCACAAGTCACGCGATAGTGGGTATTCAGGATCCAGGCGGATCGAATCTCCGACTTGCGTGTAAGGGGCGTATCATGACGGCACGCGTACGACGAGACCTTTGGGAGGTGGCCAGTGGCCCTCTCAGATGAGGAGCAACGGCTTCTCGAGCAGATGGAAGCCGCGCTCGCGGCCGAAGATCCCAAGCTGGTCAACGCTATGCGCGGGACCAGCGTACGGCGCGTCCATCGGCGCCGCGCGGCAATTGCCGGTGTGGGCTTCTTTGCCGGCCTCGGCCTCCTCATCGCAGGTATTTCGATCAACCCATTCCTTAGCGTCCTGGGCTTCGTGATCATGGTCGCGGCGGCCGTGACCGCCATCTATTCCTGGCAGCACGTTGGTGGCAACGCAGATGCTGGTCAGGGGCGCGATCGAGCGAAAACCTCCCAAACATCCCGCGCCCACGACGGGCAGGGCTTCATGGACAAGATGGAGGAACGCTGGCGGCGCCGCCGCGACGAGGGTTTATAAGTCGTCGCTGCGGGGCGACGAGGGTGTGAGCTCACCGCTCCTTAGAAGTACGCCGGAACAGCGACCGCGGAAACAGTAAGGCCGTCACCTTGCGCCGCCAGTCTGTCGGCGCGGCCACTCCTTGGCGGACTTCGGAAGTCAGCTTTGGCAACTCGTCCACAGCACCTCCATCGTCGAAGGTGCGTGCATAGCGCGACCGTTCAACCAGCGTGGCAACTCGGCTCATTGACTGAGACTCATCTTCGTCCAGCCGGGTCGCCATTTCTTGACCAATCGCCCGAGGCGAACCATCAGGCCAGGATCCGCCGTAATCGACGACGGTATCCCTGATCTCGGCCCAGGCAGCCTCCACCTGTACCTCAGCTGGTCCAGTTCCGCTCAATCGATTACTGCGGCGTCGCAGCCGGATGGTCGCTGGCGCGGCCAAAATGAGCAAGAACACCATGGCGATGCCGACCCAGAGCAGGGTCCGCCCCCAGCCGGCACCGGCCGCTTGGCCTGGACTGTTCGGCTGCAAGCTCGGTGCTACAGATTGCTCCTCGCCCGGCGAGGCCTCGCTATCGGTCGACTCGGAGGTGGGATTGGCTGAGGGATCGGAGTCGGCGGACCCGGAATCCTGCACGGTCCACGGCGGTGCTGATCCTGTGATGCTGGGTGGCGTGGGCTCGAACCGCACCCAGCCGTAGTTCGCGAAATACAGCTCCGGCCAGGCATGCATGTCGCGGATAGAGACGGTCCAGCCGTCCTGAGTCTGCTCGCCTGGCAGGAAGCCCACCGAGACCCGGGATGGGATCCCGACCACGCGCGCCATCATCGCCATGGCAGAAGCGAACTGCTCGCAGTAGCCTCTGCGATCACGCTGCAGGAAGTTCTGCATCGCCTCATACCCGCTGCCAGGGAGTGGATCGGTGCTGTAGCTGAACTGGCTACTCCTGAGATGGGCCTGGATGGCGGCCGCCTTGGCTGCTGCCGTGTCGGCGTCCGCCGTTACTCGATTGGCTAGCTGGACGAGTGTGTCAGGCAGATCGGGTGGAACGGCGCCGGTCACGGCGGCGTCGGCAGGCGTGCCGGCGACGGCCTCGTTCAGGTCACTGGGGTCTGGCTCGACGTCAGCACTTTCGACGGTGTAGGTCAGTCGGCGGAGATCCTGGGCACGGTTGTCTGCGTTTACCACGATTAGCGAGTTGGCATCGAATCGCCAGTCTCCAGGAGCGTCGAAGCTTCGCGGCGCGTACGGCAGTGGGAGGTATTGGGATGCGAAGTCCAGCACCTGGATCCTTGTCTGGCGCGTGTTTGACGGCTCACCGCTCAGCCCTGGAATCGTTGGCAGGTCTCGTCCGCTGTTCAACCTGATTTGTACACTGCTCCAGCCGTTGGCACTGAGCTGAGGCAGCGAGGCCAAACGGAGGTAGACACCGCCCGGAGCGTTGGTCTGGTACTGGATGACCTCCCGATCCTCAGGTTGGTTGAGGTTACGCCGCAGGTCCAGTGTCGGGTCGGTGAGTTGCAAAGGGCCGCTGCCACCCGGTCCGCTTCCGAAGCCTATGCCGGGCAGCGCCAAGGTCGGCAGTGCAAAGCCGAGCACAATAGTCGCGATGATCGCCGGAGCTGCCAGGTAACCGGCGGCTCGCCAAACCACAGGCGTTGCAGTGCCAAATCCTTCGGCAGAGTCTCGGGACAGCCCGCGCGTCCACCGCGCGGTGCTGTTCAGGCCCTCCGCGATCAAGATCGCCAGATAGCCGACGGCTATATAGCAGAAGCTGATCACTCCGGTGTCAGTGCCCAAGCCAAGTGCCGGTACCAGGAATAGCGCAGCCGGCGGCGCAATGGCCCAGGCTGGCCGGCCTAGTCCCGAAACCAGCAAGTCGGTCATGATCATGATCATGCCGATCACCGTCACAAAGATCAGCTTGACGCCGTTGTCAGGATCCATTGGAGATGCCTGGGTGCGCATGTGCTCGATGCCGGCTGCCCAGAGCGAGGGATAGTGCTCAAACCACGGAGTGGTGATGTCACTTGTCGGGCTGGTAAGAGTCAGGCCGAGGCCCAGTGAGTAAAGCACCAAGATCACGACCTGAGCCGTGAGCACTGCGCTGTTTGCCAGCCCAGCGCGGCGCAGTCCCAAGCTGGCGGCGCCGATAGCGATAATCAACACCCAGCTGAGGGCGACAAAGCCGGAGTCCTGAGTCAGTGGGGTGACAGTGAGGCACGCCAACATGACCGAAATAGTGACGGCGATGGTGCTACGGTCCGAAGCGCGCATGTCAGGCCGCCGTATTGAGCTGCTCAAGAGCCGACCAGGCGTCAGCTACACCCATGCCGCGCTGTACCTCGATGACTCGCCATTGATTATCACGCAGAATCTGGCCTGCCAGGTCGTGCTGTGCCGTCTGCTGTTCGTTGGAGGGATCGTCAGCGAAGGTGTCGACGTCCAGCAACATCGCCAGGCCCTGTGCCCGGTTGCGTCGTACTCGGAGCAGCGAATGTGCATCAGCTGCCGTCATCCGGCCCATGATCGCGATGGCCAACTGACCGGGCCGGTCGACGGTGGCCGATTCCACGGCGTAGTGAATCATCGTCGTTGCTCGCGGCCTTAGGTCAGTAAGCCGGCTGATCACCAGCTCCTGCGACACCGAGCTGTGCTGTCCCATAGTCCCGCTGATGTGTAACGGTCCGTCAGCTTCATAAATCTCGATAGCAAAACCATCGTCCAGGAAGTGGATGCCAATCGACGCGGCAGCCGAGATCGCCCACTCCAATGAGTTCTGCATGCCGCGGCCGGCGTGTGCACTCCTTCGAGAGTCCAGCACGATACTGGCGCTGGGGTCCCATGCCTGCTCCTCGCGTCGCACCATGAGATCCCCCCACCTCGCCGTGGAGCGCCAGTGGATCCGGCGTACGTCATCGCCCTGCCGGTACTCGCGTACCAGCGCGTCGTCTTGGCCCACCACGCCCACCCGGTGCGGTCGACTCTCTCCAGTGCTGCCGCCACCGCCAATAGTTCTGATAGTCGGCAGCGGCACTATTCGCGGGGTCACCATGACATCAGTGGTGGCGACGAACTGCCGCTCAAGCTGCACTAGCCCAAAAGGATCGACCGTCCGTACGGTCAGAGGGCCGGTGGAGAAGCGGCCGCGTACCCGTCCTAACAGCGGATACTCCACGACCCGGCGCCACCTGACATCCGCCCGGTCCACCAGAAATCGCGGCCGGTTACCGAGCTCCCTCGGCACCGAGTCCTCGAGTAGCAGGATGCCTGCGGGGAGCCTGCCATCCTGGCCGAGGATGATCTGGCCCTTCATGGGTGAGCCCAGAGGCACTTGGGCAGGCTCGATGGAGCGCTCGCACGACATCCGTAGCCGAGCACGGGCAACCAGAACTGCGGCGATGACCGGCAAGGACACCAACAGCAGGCCCAAGCGCATGACATCCCGCTGGCCGGCCGCCATTGCGAGTAGTACGACGATGAGGCCGATCGCGACGAAGAACCGTCCACGATGGGTGAGCAGCCGCCACGGACGCGACACGATTGCTATCTCCGGTCAGGGATGTGCACAGATTGGATGGCCTGGGCGATGACGTCGGTCACCGTACGGCGGGCCAGCTGGGCATCGGTCGACGGCAACACTCGATGCGCCAGCACCGACACTCCGAGAGCCGCCACATCATCCGGGGTAACGTAATCGCGACCCGACAGGGCCGCGAAAGCACGACTTGCCCGCAGTAGTTGCAGAGTCGCTCTGGGTGAGGCACCAAGTCGGAGATCGCGCGAGTTACGCGTGGCATTGACCACCTGGACGATGTAGTGCTTGACCGCTGGGCTGACGTAGACAGACTTCACTGCCTCGATCAACCCCCGAATAGTGGCACCATCAGTTACCGGCTGCAGCGCAGCAAGCGGATCGGATGATCCATGTGATTCCAGCATGTCGAGCTCGGAATTCGGGGTCGGGTAGCCCATCTGAATGCGCGCCATAAACCGGTCTCGCTGCGCTTCGGGGAGCGGATAGGTGCCCTCCATCTCAATCGGGTTCTGGGTGGCGACCACCATAAAGGGTGGCTCTAGAAGATAGGTCGTGCCATCGACGCTGACCTGGCGCTCCTCCATTGATTCCAAGAGGGCCGACTGTGTCTTTGGTGAAGCACGGTTGATCTCATCCCCGACCACGATGTTGGCGAAGATGCCACCTGGCTTGAACTCGAAGTCCCGCGTCTCCTGGTTGAAGACAGAGACGCCGGTGATGTCTGAGGGCAGCAGGTCTGGGGTGAATTGGACACGTCGTACCGAACAGGCAATCGAGCGGCCCAGTGCCTTGGCCAGCATGGTCTTACCGACTCCGGGCACGTCCTCCACCAAGAGGTGGCCTTCGGCGAGAAGGACGACCAACGCGAGATCAATTGAGCTGCGCTTGCCTTCGATCACGCTCTCCATGGCGTGCCTGACCTGAGCCATGACTTGGACAACGTCGGCGAGCGAGTACGCCACGTCGGGACGGCGTCTAAGCTCCGCCGCCTTCTCGTAGCCCAAGGACATGACCAAACCCTACGTGGTCTCGTTGCGTCTCGGCACCCTGACCATTTCGGCGGCGGCCTTCGGCCACCGCGGGACCATTTCGGCGGCGGCCTTCGGCCACCGCGGGACCATTTCGGCGGCGGCCTTCGCCCACCGCCGAAGCATTCGGCGGCGATCTGTTGACAAACCCGGGGTCGCTTTGACGACCCGGCTCGCTAGCCGTGCCTGTTGACACCGCGGAGGCGCGCTCTGGTCGTAATCCATCCGGCAGCTCAACACGCCGAATGGAGAAGGGGAGCAGCTATGGCGTGCGAAGTGGGGGAAAGTGGTTTATAGTGGCGGAAAGTGGAGCAAAACGGACGATGAGTGGAGTGAGGGGAGTGGTCGGTGTTCCTCGGCACCCACACCCCGAAACTCGACGACAAAGGCCGCTTGATCCTTCCGGCGAAGTTCCGCGACGAGCTTGCTGAGGGCCTGGTGATCGCAAAGTTCCAGGAGCACTGCCTGGCCATCTGGCCGATCAGTGTGTTCGTCGAGATGACTAAGACGGTGAGGAGCGCTTCCTCCAGCCAGCAAGGTGTGCGGGACTACCAGCGAATGCTCGCCTCCGGAGCCTCGAATGAGACGCCGGACAAGCAGGGCCGGATCACGGTGCCGCCTGATCTGAGGGCGTACGCGGACCTGGACAAGGACTGCGTTGTGGTGGGAGCGATCGATCGCGTCGAGGTCTGGAACCCCGCCGCATGGGAGCAGTACTCCGCTGAAAAGGAACCAGCATTTGCCGATCTGAATCAGACCCTCTTCCCCGGAGGCTGAGGAGCACAACAGGCAGGCAAGCAAGACGGCTCGTGTAGTGAGGCTTCAACCCGCAGGTTCGACTCCCTGGCACAACTTCCCCGGTGCCAGGTAGGACTCCCCGCGGATCTCGGGTTGAAACCCCGCTACACGAGCACACACGGGGGCTCTGCCCCCGTGATCCCCGCTGGGGGCTCCGCCCCCAGACCTCCCTCGAGTTGTTGAAGGGTCGAGACGTCGGATGAGTGCCCAGGCCGAGCTGCACCTCCCCGTCATGCTGGAGGAGATCGTTGCGCTGCTGGCTCCTGCGCTGGATGCACCGGCCACTGAGCCGTCTGGGGAGAAGGACTGCGTGCTGGTGGACTGCACGCTTGGCCTTGGCGGCCATGCCCATGCCCTACTTAGGGCCTGCCCGCAGGCCCAGCTGATTGGGATGGACCGCGATCCGCAGGCGCTGGCGCTCGCTGCGGAGCGGCTCGCCGAGTTTGCCGATCGGATCACCCTCGTCGAGGCAGTCTTCGACGAGTTGCCACAGGTGCTCGCCAGGCTAGGCCGGGCCAAGGTCCAGGGAATTTTGCTTGACCTGGGGGTTTCCTCACTTCAAATCGATGATCTGGAACGCGGGTTCGCGTACGCCCAGGATGCACCGCTGGATATGCGGATGGGACGCCAGGATCTGACTGCGGCGCAGGTCCTCAACACCTACTCCCAAGCCGAACTGGCTCGGATTCTGCGGACCTACGGCGAAGAGCGGTTTGCCGAGCGCATTGCGCGGCGGATTGTTTCGGAGCGGAAGCGTGAGCCGTTCAGTAACTCTGGACGCTTGGTTCGGCTGGTGTATGAAGCAGTTCCTGCTGCCTCGCGCAAGACCGGCGGCCATCCCGCGAAGCGAACCTTCCAGGCATTGCGGATTGAAGTCAACAGCGAGTTGGCGGCATTGGAGTCGGTCTTGCCGCAGGCCATCGCTGCTCTGACGTTGCATGGTCGGATCGCCGTGCTGGCTTACCACTCACTCGAGGACCGGCTCGTCAAGCAAGTGCTGGGCCTGGTCGCTCGAAATCGTGCACCGCGCGACATGCCCGTTGTCCCGGCCGAGCTTCGGCCGCAGCTCCGGCTGCTGACCCGCGGAGCGATGCGCCCAAGCGCCGCCGAGATTGCCCGGAATCCGCGCGCCGCTTCGGCGCGACTGCGTGCCGCGGAACGTATTGCTGAGATGGCGGTGGCAGGATGAGTGCGCTCTGGGCTCCCATCACCGGTCGGCGTGAGGATATCGGTGCCACCTCTCGGCCGCTTCATGCAGTTGCAGAACCGAGCCCGCGCTTGGCTCAATTCCCCTTCCTGCTGGTGTTGATCGGGGTTTTCGGAATCGGCATGGCGGGCCTACTAATGCTTAATACGACATTGCAGAGCCAGGCCTTCGAATCCCGTACGCTCAACCGCCAGGCGACCGAACTCGCCTATGCGCAGGCCGATCTGGAAAATCAGCTGGATGCGCTGACAGCTCCCCAAGAGCTTGCGCGACGGGCTTCCGCCCTCGGAATGCGCCCCAATCCGCATCCGGCATTCCTGGTACTTCCCAGTGGCAAGGTCGTAGGCAAGCCAACCCCGGTTGGTGGCGAAGAAGTACCAGCCTTGATCATCAAGACGCGTGCTCAGCTAGCGGCTGAGCAAGCAGCTAAGCGGGCTCGTGCCGAGGCGAAGGCGGCGGCAAAGGCTGCCAAACAAGAGGCCGCGGCGGCGGAGGCGAAGAGGCGGGCTACTGAGCGCGCGGCGGCCGCTCGGAGTGAAGCACAAAAGAAGTCCAACAGGACCGCTGAAACCACAACCAAGAAAGGTTCCAACGGCGAGGGCCGGCGGTAATGCAGGACAAGTACCTTCCTCATCCACCGGATCGTCCTCATGCCGCGGCAGGCGAACTTTCGCCACGTCCGCTGCGTATCCAAGCCGGCAGGGTTAGACCAGAGCGGCTCGCGCAAGCCCCACGATCGCATGCTCGAGGCTCGCAGCCCAACGGCACCGCCAGCTTTGACACCGAGCGGCCCGCAACGCTGCATGAGCGTGGCGTACGGATGCTTCGTGACGGCAGATTGGTCGTCGCGAAGCCGCGGACCCGGCAATCCCTGCCGATCCGGTTGGTACGTCGGAAGCCGCCGTTACGCTTGCCGCTCGCCTCAGCACATCGCAGACTGCACGCACTCTTGATCGTGGTCGCCATGGCGCTGTCGTTGTGTGCCGGGCGGTTGTTGCAACTGCAAGGTTTCGACTCCTCTTCCTACTCCGCCGATGCCTTGACCCGGACCCTGCCGTTGCTGCCTGCGCGCGGCGAGATCACTGATCGCAACGGTTTGGTCCTCGCCTCGACCCAGCCGGCCGTCGCGGTAACAGCCGATCCCAAGCTCACGGCGCCTGACGCCGCCGAGATCGCTGACGTGCTCGCTGATCACCTTGGTATGTCGGAAAGCGAACTGATGCCGCCGCTGACCAAGCCGGGCACCCGTTTTGTCTATATCAAGAAGAAAGTGCCAGCACTTACCTACAGTGCGCTGGCCGCCGACCTGTCGAGTCGCCGCCTGCATGGGATTTTCCGTGAGAGCGATCCGATTCGGACCTATCCCAATGGGTCGGTTGGTGCCTCTGTAGTTGGTTTTGTGGGCGCCGATGGCAAGGGCCTGGCTGGCCTGGAACGCACTTTGAACGCCCAACTGGCCGGTGAGGAAGGCAAAGAGACCTATGAGAGCGCACCGAACGGCAGCAAAATCCCACTCGGCCGGCGTTCGATCACGCCGGCGCGCAACGGACTGAGCTATCAGCTCACGCTTGACTCCGAAGTTCAGTGGGTCGCTGAGCGGCGGCTTGCGGAGCAGGTGGCAAAGACCCGCGCCGATTCCGGCTTCGCCATCGTCTTGGATGTGAAGACGGGTCAAGTGATCGCGTTAGCGAACTCGCCAACGTTCGACTCCTCCAAACCGCAGGCTGCCGATTCCGAGGACCGGGGCAACCGGGCAATCTCTGCGCCATATGAGCCTGGCAGCGTGCAGAAGATCTTGACCTCGGCCGCCTTGATCGACTCGGGCATCGCGAGTCCCTCCACTCGGGTCGTCATTCCGGGCCGGCTCGCTTCGGGCGGACGCTACATCAAGGACCATTTCTCGCACGGCGAGCTGCACTACAACATGCGGGGCGTCATCGCAGATTCATCCAACATCGGCACGGCCTTGCTTGCTCGTCAACTCAAGAAGCAGACGCTGCACGACTACTTGGTGAGCTTCGGCCTCGGATCTCGCACCAGCATCGAGTTGCCCGGTGAGTCTGCCGGGATCATGCCCAAAGCCGCTATGCCTGATGGCCAGCGTGATCAAATCTCGTTTGGACAGGCAATTGCGGTGACCGGGATTCAGGAAGCGTCAGCTGTGGCTGGGATCGTCAACGATGGGATCTACAGCCCGCCGACAGTGATCAAGAAGGCCACCGACGGTGAGGGTAGGGAGGTGGCTGTGCCGCGTACGCCGCAGCGGCGGGTCATTTCCGAAGAGAGTTCGACACAGGTACGAGATCTGATGCGGGCCGTCATTGACAGCGTTAACGGTCAGCGGAACCTGAAGCTGGATCGATACACCAGCGGCGGTAAGACCGGCACCGCCCAGCGCGCCGATACCAGCTGTGGCTGTTATCGGGGGTACGTGACCTCATTCCTGGGTTTTGCACCCCTCGACGACCCTCAGATTCTGACCTACGTGGTGATCAGCAACCCGAGGGTAGGCGACACCGGAACGGTTACCGCAGCACCGGCGTACCGCGACATTATGAACTTTGCACTGCCGCGCTACTCGGTCGCACCTGATGCCAAGCCGCACAAGCCGTTGCCTATTCAGTGGTGAGCCTTCGCGGCGATGTTTGCGTCTGAGCGAATCAAATACGTGAAGGGTATTCGTCGATACCGGCAGAAGAGTCGATGTAACGTCACGAGCGTGTCTACTGCTCTACGGGGGGGCGTGCTTCGGCCGCGCACGAGACACCAGATTGGTCTAGCCGAGCTATTTGGAGACCGCGCTGCGGTGAGTGGCTCGGTTGTTAGTGGTATCACCATGGATTCTCGGCTGGTACGCCCTGGTGACCTCTACGTCGCATTGTCCGGCGCTCATCATCACGGCGCAGAGTTCGCCCGGCAGGCCGCCGAGGCGGGCGCCGTTGCCATCCTTACCGATCCAGCCGGTGAGCGGATCGTCCAAGGACTGCCGCTGCCAGTGATCGTCGTCGATCATCCTCGTCAGACCATGGCAGGGGTCGCTGCCACGATCTACGGGCGGCCCGCCGATGCGCTCAGTATGTGTGCGGTCACCGGTACGAACGGCAAGACCACCACGACCTTTTTGCTGGAAGCCGCGTTGCGCGCCGACGGGGTGGAGACCGGCCTGGTCGGCACCGTCGGCTTCCGGCTGAACGGCGTGGCATTGGACTGCGTTCCTACCACCGTGACGACCCCGGAGTCGACGGATCTTCAGGCCCTATTGGCATTCTTGGTCGAGGAGGGTGCCGAAACCGTGGTCATGGAGGTCTCTTCACACGCTTTGGTACTTGGTCGTACGGAAGCCATCACCTTTGATGTGGCCGCCTTCACTAACCTCGGCCGAGATCATCTGGACTTCCACGGTGACATGGAGTCCTACTTCGAAGCCAAGGCCTCATTGTTCACTCCGGAGCACACCAGGCATGCGGTGATCAACATCGACGATCCGCGAGGCCGGGAGCTACTGCACCGCATCGGCCGGCAGGCGGCAATTCGCCTAACTACCGTTAGCCTCGACGATGATGCGGCCTGTCGCGCACTGGACTACCAAGCCCTACCGAATGGCCGAACTGCCGTGCGAGCCGACATCCGGGGACGAGTGCTTGACTTCAGTCTCAACCTCCCGGGCGACTTCAACATTCGCAACGCGCTGACTGCGCTGGCAATGGTCGATGCGATTGGCGGTGACCTGGAACGTGCCGCGGTTGGGCTAGCGCAGGCTGAGGTTGCAGGTCGCATGCAGCGTGTTCAGCTAGGTTCTGAAGCCCCGCTTGTTTATGTGGATTTCGCTCATACGCCGCAGGCAATCGCCGCCGCGCTACAAGCAGTTGGAAACCCCCCTCGACGATCCAATCGTCGCATCGTGGTGCTCGGTTGCGGCGGAGACCGGGATCCACACAAGCGCGGGCCAATGGGGGAGTCGGCAGCCCGCAACGCCGACATCGTGATCGCCACCGACGACAATCCCCGATCCGAAGATCCAAGCGCGATCCGGGCACAGCTGATCACTGGGGCGCGGGCTGCGGTGCGGCAAGACGGTCTGGCCACACAGGTGATCGATGGCGGTGATCGGCGGTCGGCAATCCGGCTGGCATTGCAATTGGCGAGACCGGGTGACGTGGTCGCGATACTGGGCAAAGGTCACGAGCTTGGTCAGGAAGTAGCTGGCACTGTCCTGCCATTCAGCGATCCCGTGGTGGCAGCTGAAGAGTGGGCCGTACTCCATCCGGACGTCCCCGGACAGATTGGACACGGCCAGATTGGTCACGGGCAGGTTGATCACGGGCAGATTGGTCAGGGTCAGCAGGGCGCGCCACCGTGATTTCAGTGACGGTCGACGAGATCGCCACGATGCTGAGTGCGCAGCTGGTTGGTCCCGGCGACCCAGCTGTCGTGATCAGCGCCCTCACGGCCGACTCCCGCACAGTGGTGCCTGGGGCGATGTTTGTAGCACTGCCTGGTGAGCGTGCCGACGGCCATGACTTCGTCGTAGCGGCCGCGGCCGCGGGCGCCGCTGCGTCGTTGACCAGGCGTCCGGTTGCCGGTGCACTGTGTTTGGTGGTGGCTGATCCCTTGGTCGCTCTGGGCCGGTTGTCGCGGTACCTGGTCGACCGCGCCAGCGCTAATGGTCTTCATCTCGTCGGCATTACCGGCTCGGTAGGCAAGACCTCGACCAAGGACCTGCTAGCCCAAGTGCTGGAGTGTGCCGGCCCGACGGTGGCAGCAGCCGGCAATCTCAATAACGAGCTGGGCGTGCCGCTTACGGTGAGCCGCGTCGATGACCAGACCAGGTTCCTGGTCGCGGAGATGGGTGCCCGGGGGATAGGCCACATCGCCTATCTCTGCGAGATCGCGCCTCCACGAGTAGGGGTCGTGCTGAACGTCGGTCAGGCCCACGTGGGAGAGTTCGGCGGACAAGCCGCGATAGCTCAGGCCAAGGGCGAGCTGGTGGAATCTCTGCCGGCCGACGGCTGGGCGGTGCTGAACATTGACGATCCGCTTGTGTGGGCAATGCGTCGACGTACCAGAGCCCAGGTGCTGGCGTGGTCAACTATCCAGCCCCTGGACACCGGGGTTTGGGCCTCGGGGCTGGTTGGCGGCGCCTATGGTCGCTATTCGTTCACCCTTCATGCACGTCGAAACGGCCACCCCGAACGTCATCAACACGTGCAGCTCCGCTTGACCGGGCAGCATCAGGTTGCGAATGCGGTGGCCGCGGCCGCCGCCGCAATTGCTCTTGGTCTTGACTTCGCTGAGGTTGCTGCTGCGCTTGCTGCTGCCGCCCCTCGGTCGCGTTGGCGGATGGAGCTGCAGGATCGCTCAGATGGCGTCACGGTGATCAACGATTCCTACAACGCCAACCCGGAGTCCATGCGTGCGGCGTTGCGGACGCTCGCCGAACTGGGGCGTACCGGCCGGAACACCTGGGCAGTGCTGGGAGACATGCTCGAGCTGGGCGATCTGGCACCTGAGGAGCATGCGGCGATCGGCCGGTACGCCGCAGAGATCGGGATCGAAAACCTGATTGCAGTCGGTGAACATGCCGCGCGGATCACCAGCGCAGCAGTGGACGCGGGTCTGCCGTCACTACGCGCGGTGCCGCTAGCCGACAAGGCAGACGCGGTTGCGCTAGTTAGGACGAGTCTTAGGCCTGGCGACGTCGTCTTAGTCAAGGCGTCCCGTGCCCTAGCCTTGGACACCGTGGCCGACGACATCTTGAGTGCCGTCGGATCACCTCCAGATGAGGATCTCGGGTGAAGGCTATCGTCATTGCGGGCGGCCTCGCCCTGCTTGCGACGCTGCTCGGCACCCGGCTCGCAATCCTTGTGCTGGTAAGGAAGGGCTACGGCCAGCTGATTCGAGACGATGGCCCTACCTCACATCACGTGAAGCGGGGAACCCCCACGATGGGCGGACTCGTCATCATCACCGCCGTGCTTTTCGCCTACTTCGGCAGCCACTTGATCACCTTTACCGCCCCTTCGGTATCGGCAGTGCTGATCTTGTTCCTCTTTACCGGCCTGGGGGTGGTCGGGTTTCTGGACGACTACATCAAGATCAGCAAGCAACGCTCGCTCGGCTTGCGAAGCAAGGCAAAGATCGCCGGCCAATCGATCGTTGCCATTGTGTTCGCGGTCGCGTCCCTGCAATTCCCCGACGAGCGAGGAATCACCCCGGCGTCGCCCGCCATCTCCTTCTTACGCGATATCGAATGGCTACAGCTGCCACTCATCCTGGTGATCATCTGGGTAATGTTGCTGATCGCTGCCGCGAGCAATGGGGTCAACCTCACCGATGGGCTCGATGGCCTGGCAGCTGGTGCCTGCGTGATGATCTTCGGTGCGTACACACTGGTCAATATCTGGCAATACAACCAGTCCTGCGCCTACACCGCGTCTGCTGGGCCGAAGTGCTACGAAGTGCGCGACCCGTACGACCTGGCGGTGGTAGCGATCGCCTTAGCAGGCGCCTGCTTCGGCTTCCTGTGGTGGAACGCCGAACCAGCGAAGATCTTCATGGGCGACACCGGGTCATTGTCACTTGGCGGTGCGCTGGCCGGAATGGCGATCATGACCCGCACCGAGCTGTTGTTGGTGATCTTGGGTGGCCTGTTGGTTATCGAGGTAATGTCGGTCATTCTGCAGGTTGGCTTCTTCAAGCTGACCCGTGGCAAACGGCTGTTCAAGATGTCGCCCATTCACCACCACTTCGAGCTGCTGAACTGGGCACAGGTGACTATTGTGATGCGCTTTTGGATCATTGCCGGGCTTTGTGTGGCGGCTGGGCTGGGCATCTTCTATGCAGAGTGGGTGGCTGGCACGTGATCTATCCGCGGCTGGGTGCCGAAGAAGGTATCTCGATTCGGCTCTGTCCGGTCACGCTTGTGGCTTTGTGCGGAGAAACGCGTCTGGATTCTTGTTCTGGCGGGGACGTTTGGGGCCTTGCGCGGAGAAACGTTCCCGGATTCGGGGTGAGTTCGGCGCAATTGCGGCCTTGTGCGGACAGACGTTCCCGGATTCGGGGTGACACGAGGCCGTTTGCGCCCTTGTGCGGAGAAACGGCAGGTACAAGGAAGGTCGGATGCTGGCGGAACCGGTTTGCCCGGGGGGTTGGTAAATGACTCCGTCCTGGCTACCACACGCCGATGGCCGATCACCTTGGCACCAAGCCCATGTTGTGGTTGCCGGTATCGGGGTGTCTGGTTTCGCGGCTGGGGACGGGCTACTGCAGTTCGGCGCCCGCGTCACGATTTTGGACGACCTGCTGGATGAGCGAACCTCCGACAAGGGCAAGTTGCTTGAAGTGCTTGGTGGCTCGGTCCGGCTAGGGCCGGGTGCAACCGCGACTCTTCCCGACGACGCCGACCTGGTGATTACCACGGGCTGGCCGGCTAGCGCGCCGCTGCTGCGTCAGGCCGCGCAGCGCGGCGTACCGATCTGGAGTGAGGTCGAGCTGGCCTGGCGACTGAGTCAGCCGGACAAAATCGTGCCGTGGCTGGGCATCACCGGCACCAACGGCAAGACCACGACGACCCAGATGCTGGAATCAATACTGGCGGCTGCCGGATGGCGAACAGCCGCAGTCGGCAACGTCGGCCGCCCGATCATGGAGATCGTCCTGGACCCGCAACCGTACGACGTATTGGCCGTCGAGCTGTCCAGCCATCAGCTGCACTGGTCGAACTCATTGGCGCTGCACTCGGCCGCGGTCCTCAATGTGCAACCCGACCATCTGGAATGGCATGGCTCGTACGCGGCGTATCGGGACGCCAAGGCCAGGATCTACCAGGGCGTGCAGGCCAGCTGCGTCTACAACGTTGCCGATCCCGTCACTGAGGAGATGGTGGAGCAGGCGGAGGTTGTCGAGGGAGCGCGGGCAATCGGTTTCACACTGGGAACACCAGGATTATCGATGCTTGGCATCGTTGACGAGCTATTGGTTGATCGGGCGTTCATCGAACAGCGGCGCGACTCAGCGCTCGAGCTTGCCAAGGTAAGCGATGTCAGCCCGGCGGCACCACACAATGTGGCCAATGCCTTGGCGGCTGCGGCCCTTGCCCGCTCTTACGGCGTGCCCGCAACGGCGGTCCGTCATGGCTTGCGGACAGTCAAGGTTGGGCCGCACAAGATTCAGACCGTGCTGGAACGCGACGGCGTTTCGTGGGTCGACGACTCCAAGGCCACCAATCCCCACGCTGCCGACGCTTCGCTGCGGGCGTTCAGCTCAGTCGTGTGGATCGCCGGCGGTCAGGCCAAGGGCACCACCTTTGACGAATTGATCACCACTCATCGAGAAAGGCTGCGCGGCGCAGTCTTGCTCGGCATCGATCGCGACATCATCGCCGAAGCGCTGGCCCGACACGCCCCGGAAGTCCCGACAGAACTTATCGAGGCGGTCGACACTAGAGCGATGGCACAAGCCGTTGCGGCGGCTGCTTCCCTGGCCAGACCCGGTGATGCAGTTCTGCTCGCGCCGGGGTGCGCCAGCAAGGACATGTTCACCGATTACGCCGCACGCGGAGATGCCTTCGCCGCGGCCGTGCGCGCGCTCGCAAAGGAGTAGACGTCAGTGGCGACCCTGACCCAGCAGGGCCAGACCGCGTCCGGCCATCGAGCTACTCCGCCTCACCCGAAGCAGGTGCTGCAGGCGCGGGCTTCACTTTCAGCGATCGAGATAGGACGCTGGCTCCGCGCCATGCTGGATCGGCCGTTGACCAGCTACCACCTGGTACTCGGTTCCGTGGCACTGCTACTCATCGTCGGCATCATGATGGTGCTGTCCGCCTCCAGCGTGAATGCCTATCTGACGGTGGGCGACTCCTACTTCTACGTCAAGCGCCAGGTGATCTTCCTAGGCATTGGCGCCCTTGGTGCATTCACGATCATGAACATGCCACCGGCCACGCTGCGGCTGCTCAGCTGGTTCGGCCTTGCCATAGCCACGATTTTGTTGATCTTGACCTATACGCCGCTCGGCATCTCTGTTAATGGCAACCGCAACTGGCTCTACCTGGGCTCCTCGCTCTTCGCTATCCAGCCGGCGGAGGTCGCCAAGCTCGCCATGATCATTTGGGGTGCTGATGTGCTGGCCCGCAAGTATCGGTTACTTGATCAACCGAAGCACTTGCTGGTGCCTTTTCTGCCGGTAAGCGCGATCTTGGTCTTGCTGGTGCTCTTTCAAGGCGATGCCGGTACCGCGGTCGTCATGGCTCTCATCGCAGCCGGAATCCTGTGGATTGTCGGTGCGCCGCTGCGAGTGCTCCTTGCCCTGGCAGCGGCCGGCGTTACCGGTGTTGTGGCGATCTTCGTCACCTCGTCGGTACGAATGCGCCGCCTTGCCGCCTTCCTGGATCCAACCCTGGACGCCGACGGAGCCAACCACCAGGCCAACGCTGGCATGTTCGCGATCGCCTCCGGCGGCTGGTGGGGCGTGGGTCTTGGCGCCAGCCGGCAGAAGTGGGGCAGTCTCCCCGAGGCGCACACCGACTTCATCTTTGCCGTGCTTGGTGAAGAGTTCGGATTGTTCGGCAGCCTGGTGGTACTGGCCATGATCGGCATCCTGGGCTATGCCGGGATTCGGATCGCGACCCGCGCCGATGATCTTTTCATACGCTATGCCGCCGGTGGTATCGCAACCTGGTTCATGGTTCAGGCATTGATCAACTTGGCTGTGGTGTTACGGCTGCTTCCGATTGCCGGAGTGCCGTTACCGCTGTTGTCCTATGGGGGATCGGCGTTGGTCGCCAACCTATTGGGGGTCGGCGTACTGCTGGCATGCGCGCGTAGAGAACCGGAGGCTCGACAGGTGCTGGCACGAAAGGCGCTGCGGCCCCGGCGCCGGATGACTACAGTGATCGGCTCGCGGACTAACCCCGGCCGTAGCCACTCATGAACAGTGCAGACACGCGCTCTGTGGTGCTCGCCGGCGGCGGGACGGCTGGGCACACTTCGCCGTTGATTGCTACCGGCCTAGAGCTCCGCCGGCTAAGCCCCGAAACAGTGCTGACAGCACTAGGTACGGCTCGGGGCTTGGAGACGACCGTGGTACCGGCGGCAGGTCTAGAGCTGGAGCTGATCCCTCCGGTGCCCATGCCGCGTCGGATCGGAAAGGATCTGGTTCTTGTTGCGCCACGGCTGGTCGAGGCCGTGGCTGCCACGGTACGACTGCTACGTCGGGTAGGCGCTGACGTGGTGCTGGGCTTCGGCGGCTATGTGTCCACGCCGGCTTACCTTGCTGCTCGCCGGCTAGGCCTGCCCATCGTGATCCACGAACAAAACGTGCTGCCGGGCCTGGCCAACAAGCTGGCCGCTCGACTCACTAGCCACGTCTACACCTCATTTCCCAGGACCTCGCTGCCGCACGCATTCTGCATCGGACTGCCCATCCGGCGCGCCATCACCGACTTGGACCGAGCGGCGTCGCGACGCGACTCGCGGCTTGGTTTCGAACTGCATCCCGACCTGCCAACGCTGTTGGTCAGCGGAGGATCCCAGGGTGCGCTGCGCATCAATACCGCCGTAGCCGGAGCCTGGCCGCAGTTACTGGCCAAGGGGATCCAGATACTGCACGTGGTAGGGCCCAAGAACTTGGTCCCGGGCATGGTGCGCAGTGTCGATAAGTCGACCGGCGCTGTCTATCAGCCGCTGGCGTACGTGGAACACATGGAGCGGGCGTACGCCGCTGCCGACCTGATGCTGGCTCGCGGCGGTGCCAGCACCGTCCTGGAGACAGCCGCCGTCAGACTGCCCGCCGTGTTCGTGCCCTATCCGGTCGGAAACGGCGAGCAGGCGCTCAATGCCGAACTTGTCGTCAATGCGGGTGGCGGCATCATGCTGGCCGACGCAGATTGCACCTCCATCTGGGTGGCCCAGGAAATTCCTGCTCTCTTTGCCCATCCGGATCGGCTCGCCGGAATGAGTCGGGCGCTGGAAGGCGTTGCCCGGCTCGACGCAGCTACCGTGTTGGCGTCAAAAGTTCTGGAGGTGGTCCGCTGATGAGTCTGATCACTCCTATCGAGCTCCCGAAGCCGGATGAGCTCGGTGCGGTGCATTTCATCGCCATCGGTGGCTCCGGTATGAGCGGGATCGCCTCGATGATGCTGGCGCAGGGCATTGCGGTGAGCGGTAGCGACCGGCAGGACTCGAAGTATTTGCGGGCGCTGGAAGCGCAAGGAGCGCGGGTGTATGTCGGGCACCGCGCCGAGCAGCTCGGCAATGCCGACACGGTAGTGGCCTCCTCAGCCATCCGGGAGAACAACCCTGAGATGGCCGAGGCACGGCGCCGTGGTCTGCGGGTGCTGCACCGCAGTGCCGCCCTCGGTTCGCTAATGCTGGGTCGCCGGGGTATTGCCGTCGCCGGGACTCATGGCAAGACCACAACCACCGCGATGATCGCGCACGTGCTGAGTGGTTGTGGATTCGATCCGTCCTTCGTGATTGGCGGTGCGCTTACCGGCAGCTCTACCGGCGGGCATCTCGGCGGCGGAGACCTCATGGTTATCGAGGCCGACGAAAGCGACGGCTCCTTCCTGCAATACCCGCATCAGATCGCCGTGGTCACCAACATCGATCCCGACCACCTCAGCAACTGGGGAACAGCAGAGAACTATGCCGACGGTTTTCTACGCTTCGCGACCGCCGATTCGGTGCGGCTGCTGGTTACCAGTGCTGACGATCCTGGAGCTGTCGCATTGGCGGAGCGGGTACGGCAACGGGCAGGGTTGGGACTGCCTGGCCCCGCGGTTATGACCTTTGGTATTTCCGCCGACGCGGATGTCCAGATCGCTGGTGTCAACTTGGCAGGTACCGGATCGAGTTTCGAGCTTCGCTGGAGCGGCCACGTCCGCCGGGTGGAGCTCTCAGTTCCTGGGCATTACAACGCGCTCAATGCGGCAGCAGCGTACGCGGTCGCCGTCTGGCATGGGGCCGACGAGGCCGACGCGGGTCATGAATTGTCTAGGTACCGGGGCACCTATCGGCGATTTCAGTTGATTGGTACGCCCAACAACATCCGGGTCTACGATGACTACGCCCATCACCCCACCGAAGTGCTGAATACCTTGATCGCAGCCCGCACGGGCGTTGGTGATGGCCGGGTCGTGGTCTGCTTCCAACCGCACCTCTATACCCGCACTCGTGACTTCTGGCGGGAACTGGCACACGCGCTGGAGCAGGCCGATGAGGCGATCGTGATGGACGTCTGCGGCGACCGCGAGGATCCCATTCCGGGAATTGACGGCGCCATGGTGGCCAATGCGGTCGCTGCAGGGACTGCACACGTAACCTACGAACCCGTCTGGGACGAGGCGGCACCAACGGTGGCTCGGATTGCTCGTCCGGGCGACCTGGTAATCACAGTCGGATGCGGTGACGTCACCAAGGTGGCACCCAAGATCGTTGCCGAGATCCAGCGGCTTGCCCCCGGGTCCAATCAACAGGTCAGGCAATGACCGCAACGGCAACCGCCAGTCGACGTTCCCGACCGGCAAGCACTCGTGGACGCAAGAAGCAGCGCCGGTCTTGGCGCCGGAAGGCGTTGGCTGTTTTCGCCGTCGTGCTGGTGTTCGCGATCCTTGCCGGCGGTCTCTGGATCGTCTACTTCTCGCCAGCCTTGGTTACCAAGCGGGCGGAGGTGGTCGGCACCCGTCAGCTGACGCCAACTCAGGTGAGCTTTGCGGTGCAGATCCCGCTCGGCGTGCCTTTGGCGCGTCAGAACCTGGACGAGATCGCGAAGCGGGCGATGAGTCTGCCGGCCATCGAGACCGCGACTGCCACGCGCAACTGGCCGAACACCATCACCGTGACAGTCGTCGAGCGCCGGCCGGTACTTGTGGTGCACCAACCGGAGGGGTATGTCGTCGTTGACAGGCTCGGTGTTCCCTATCAGACACAGTCCGCCCGGCCCTCGGGCCTTGTGCTTGCGGAGGTCAATCCAGGGGATGCGCCGCTGCTTGGTGAGGTGGCCACTGTCGCCGCCGCCCTCCCGGCCAAGCTGCGTAGCAAAGTAGATCGGATTACCGCCAGTAGTCGCGACAACATAGTGCTGATCTTGGACTCTGGAGCGAAGGTGAGTTGGGGTAACGCGGCCGATTCAGAGCTGAAAGCCCAGGTCGTCACAGCGCTGCTTAAAGGCAAGCCGAAGTCGACGATTGACGTGTCGAGCCCGCACAATCCTGCCGTACGCAGCTAATTTGCTTCATTCGATTGCTTCATTCGATTGCTCCGCTCACTGCATTCGCCGTCTCTAGGGCTGGCTCACGGGAGCCGTGCGTACGGGCAAGTGGTCACAACCGACACAGCTGATCGATTGAGTCGCGACGCTTCCGCCCACTTTCGCCACAAATTGCGGCTTAGAAAGCGCCTCCCTCAACCCTCCTTCAACCCTCAAGGTCAAGTTGAGCTATAGCAATTAGCTTTCAATCGCTGATCATGGCGTGTCACAAGAGCATCACTGGTCACCATCTCGTAGCCTCATTTGAACACCGCGCCGTTTCCCGACCGCGTCAACTTAAGCGTTGACCTCACGTTGAGACTTGGTGCGACCACTTGTCCGCAGACATGAAAGAAGAGGCGGAACCGTGGTTTCTGCGTCACAGAACTACTTGGCGATCATCAAGGTCGTAGGCGTCGGCGGCGGCGGCGTCAACGCGGTGAACCGGATGATCGAGGCCGGGCTTCGGGGTGTCGAGTTCATTGCAGTGAACACCGACGCGCAGGCGTTGCTGATGAGCGATGCGGACGTCAAGTTGGACATCGGCCGCGACCTGACTCGCGGTCTTGGCGCCGGTGCAGATCCGGACAAGGGCCGGCAAGCGGCGGAGGATCACGCCCAGGACATCGAGGATGCTCTCAAGGGCGCCGACATGGTGTTTGTCACCGCAGGCGAAGGAGGTGGCACCGGTACGGGCGGCGCGCCGGTTGTTGCTCGCATCGCCCGAGCGCTCGGCGCGCTGACCATCGGCGTCGTCACCCGGCCGTTCTCTTTCGAGGGAAAGCGTCGGGCTGTCCAAGCAGAGCAGGGAATCGTCAGCCTCCGTGAAGAGGTCGACACCTTGATCGTGATTCCCAACGACAAGCTGCTGCAAATGATTGATCATCAGATCGCGATCTTGGATGCCTTCAAGCAGGCCGACCAGGTGTTGATGCAGGGCGTCTCCGGTATCACCGACCTAATCACCACGCCCGGCTTGATCAATTTGGACTTCGCCGATGTGAAGGCAGTTATGTCGAATGCCGGCTCAGCACTGATGGGCATCGGTTCTGCCCGAGGCGAGGACCGGGCCCGTGCGGCCGCCGAAACCGCGGTCTCGTCACCACTGCTGGAGGCAAGTATCGAGGGTGCCCACGGCGTCTTGCTCTCTATCGCCGGCGGCTCCGATCTGGGGCTCTTCGAGGTATCCGCTGCCGCGAACCTCATTCAGGGCGCGGCACACGAGGATGCGAACATCATCTTCGGCACGGTCATCGATGACGCGCTCGGGGATGAGGTCCGGGTAACCGTCATTGCCGCCGGCTTCGAGGGTGGTCAGCCGCCCCGCCGCCAGCCGGGCATCAGCCGCGCTGCTGACTTGCGGACTCACCAGACGCGACCCACCACGTCAACCCCGCCTGAGCCGGAACCCGTCCCTGTTCCGGCAAACAACCACAGTTCCGCCAATCACACCGAACCGTCGGAGAGTCCAGCGCCCGTGCTGCATCCGCCGCCGGTGACGCTTCCCCCGACGCGAGTCACGGTGCCTCCGAGACAGCCATCATTTGAGGATGATCTTGACGTTCCAGACTTCCTCAAGTAGCGCGTGTCGGGCCAGATCATCAACATGTCCGGACGGTAACCTCAGCAGCAGAAAGCGCGTTCAGCGCGACGCGGATTTTGCAGATTCGAGGCGGATGAGATGGCGGAACGACTGAAGCGCGCAGCAGCCTGGCTGGGCTTGGTCACCGACGATCGGTACACCGACTATGACGAAGCTGCCTACGACGATGCCGCCAATTACGACGATGGGGTCGAGGAGGACATCTCGGATGATCAGCGCCCGGTACCCGACAGGTCTGCACCCCACAAGCCCGGGTCAGACAAGCCCGCCACGGTGACCCCGCTCGAAAGCCGGCGCCAGACGGCAGCAGCGAGTTCTGTCTCGTCGGCTGGTACTACGACGATTGCTCCCCACGCACGGACGGCCGATGTGTCACGAATCACGACTGTTCATCCCCGCACGTATAACGAGGCGCGGATCATCGGCGAGCACTTCCGTGACGGTGTGCCGGTCATCATGAACCTGTCTGACATGGAAGACGTCGATGCCAAGCGGCTCGTCGATTTTGCCGCTGGCCTCATCTTTGGTCTACGTGGCAGTATCGAACGCGTCACCAGCAAGGTGTTCCTGCTCTCGCCCCACGACGTCAGCGTGGCAGCGGAAGACAAGGAGCGGATTGCAGGCGGTTTCTTTAACCAGAGCTAGCTAGGGACTCCGCCTGGCTGATCTGTGCTCCTAGGCTGGGCGCCTAGGCTGGTGTCACGCGTAGTACACCGAAGCCATAGAAGCAATCCGTACAAGCAATCCGCACAAGCAATACAGACAGGCCTTAACAGTGGTTGTCGTAGGACTCATCATCAACTGGATCTTGTGGATCTTTCTGCTGATCCTTTTTGCGCGCATGATTCTGTCCTGGGTCCCAGTCCTCGTCCGTGACTGGGAACCCAGAGGACCGATGCTGATCTTCGCCGAGATTATTTACTCGATTACCGACCCGCCACTTCGCCTGTTGCGCAAGGTGCTCAAGCCCGTCCGGATCGGCAACATGATGCTCGATCTGGCGTTCATCGGTCTTGCCATCCTGGTCAGCATCCTGATGCAGGTCAACCGCAGCGTCTTCTTCTGACCGGTCCGTTTCGGGGTGTCTTTGCTGACTTCGCACTGTCTTTCGAGACTTCTTTGGCTTGCCTGTGTACCCACCCCAAATTGGGTACGGTAGGGCGGGTGAGGTGACGGCCCCACCCCAAATTCCACCTAGATACCGAGGTGCACGATGACGCTGACGCTCGACGACGTCCGCAACAAGCGGTTCCGGATGGCCCGCAAGTCCGGCTATGAGGTCTTGGAGGTTGACGAGTTCGTCGACGAGGTCGAGGAAAGCTTCGCGCAACTCATCGAGGAAAACCAGAACCTGAAGAAGCAGATTGCGGCATTGAAGGCTGCTCCGCCTCCTCCTCAACAACCAGTGGCCCCTGCCGCTCCCACGGTCCAGGCGCCCCAGGCGCCGCAGCCGCGGCAGCCGGCACCGCCACAGCCGCAATCGGGCACCATCGTTGTGACGACGGGCAAAGAAGCCAGCGCTGCGGTCGTCCGCCTCGTTGAGATGTCGACAGAACAGGCCGAACGCCTGGTCGAGGAGGCCACCGAGGATGCCAACCGGATCCGGGAAGAGGCCAACCGGACCGCTCATCAGCTCACCACCGACGCTCGTACGCGTGCCGAGCGTGTCGAGTCGGAGGCCCGCGTTAATGCCGAGCGCCTCCAGGCTGACGCGCTCAGCCGGGCCGAGAAGCTCGATCGTGAAATTGAGAGTCGGCGCGGTGAGATGTTCGGCGACCTCGAACGTCAGCGTGACGACCTGACCGCCGCCGTTGCGGCACTTCGCAACTTCGAGACGGCCTACCGCTCCAACCTCACCACGCACCTGCGCCAGCAGATCGAGACATTGGAGTCAGGTCGGGCAGAGCCTGTCGAGGTTCCCGACGTGGTACGCGAGGTGAAGCCGGCCGAGAGCAGCTCAAATGGCATCAGCACCACTCCACAGAACGAACATGGCGGCGCCGATCAACCCCAGCGCAGAGAAGAGGCGCCGAGCTACAGCGGTGGCTCCGGGAGCAACACCCCGCGTCTGGACGCGCTATTGGGGGACCAGCGCTGATCTGTTCACTCCGGTGATCAAGCCACAGGGCCCGCTACGGCGGGCCCTGTGGCATTGAAGCGCGGCGCGCGAAACACGTCGGTGGAAATTCAGCGAGAAATCAGCGCAAAAGCAGCGGCGGTCGTTGAAGAAACTGCTTTTGCGGCCTACTGTCTCTGCGTCACTTCCACCTTTAGCCGTGCTCCAAGAAATGGGGAACCCATGA
>Ga0081538_10000578_pt1 | contig 40775 bp, 35 predicted proteins | sample TabmetS5T2R1_FD_71022 | JGI IMG/M metagenome (GOLD analysis project Ga0081538, IMG submission 71022) | Tabebuia heterophylla rhizosphere microbial communities from the University of Puerto Rico - S5T2R1 | ecosystem: Host-associated > Plants > Roots > Rhizosphere ... | reverse complement strand
CTCGGCCGCACAGAGCTCCTGCGCCCGTGGGCAGCGGGTCCGGAACCGGCACCCACTCGGCGGCGCCAACGGCGAGGGCAGGTCGCCGGCGGTGAGCTCCCCGGAGCTGGCGGGGGCCTCGGGATCGGGTACGGGGATGGACGACAGCAGTGCGGCGGTGTACGGGTGCGCGGGATTGGAGTACAGCCGGTCGGGCGCCGCCACCTCGCAGATCTTGCCGAGGTACATCACCGCCACGCGGTCGCTGACGTTCTTGACGACCGCCAAATCGTGGGTGATGAAGATCAGCGTCAGGCCGTAGCGCTCCTTGAGGTCCTCGAGCAGGTTGAGGATCTGGGCCTGCACCGACACGTCCAGCGCCGACACGGGCTCGTCGCAGATCACCAGCTGGGGCTCGAGGACCAGGGCGCGGGCGATGCAGATGCGCTGGCACTGCCCGCCCGAGAACTCATGGGGTCGCTTGTCGCGCGCCACGTCCGGGTCGAGCCCGACCGCCTCCAGGACCTCGTCGACGCGGGCCCGGCGCTCGGCCTCGTTGCCCCGGTCCCAGATCTTGAGCGGCGCGCCGACGATGTCGCCCACCCGCCGGCGGGGGTTGAGCGACGAGATCGGGTCCTGGAACACGATCTGCATCTGCGGACGCAGGACCCGCAGCCGCTCCCCGGCGAGGGCCGTCAGCTCGTGGCCGGCGAACGTCACCTTGCCGGCGGTCGGCTTGGGCAGCTGGATGACGGCCCGGGCGGTCGTGGACTTGCCGCAGCCGGACTCGCCCACCAGGCCCAGCGTCTCGCGCTCGGCGACGTCGAGGCTCACGTTGGCCACCGCCGAGACGTGGCGGCCGGGTCCCGCCGGGAAGTCCACGACCAGGTTCTCGACCCGGAGGAGCATGTCGTCGCCCGGGCGGAGGTGTGCGGTCCCGCTGCCGGCCATCAGTGATGAGCCCTGATTCCGCCGGCTGCGAGCCGGTCTCTAATGTTCAACGCAGCCTGCATACGTTCTCCGCGAAATCAGGGCTCATTCCACCTCCGCAGCCTTGGTCACGTCGCCGGTGACGGCCAGCTCGGCCTGGGGGACGTGCGCGGCCAGGTTCCGCTCCAGCGCCTCCTTGCCCGCATCCGTCCCGACCGGGTACCAGCAGCGGTAGGTGTGGCCCGGCTCGTCGGCCTCGATCAGGGGCGGCTGCTCCTCGCGGCAGCGGTCCTGGACGTACGGGCACCGAGCCGCGAACCGGCAGCCCGGAGGCGGGTCGATGAGGTCTGGGGGCCGGCCGGCGATGACGTTGAGCCGCGTGTGGCTGGGGTTCTCGAGCCGCGGGATCGACTCCACCAGGGCCGCCGTGTACGGCATCCGCATCTTCGCGAACAGCGTCCTGGTCGGCGCCTGCTCGACGATCTGGCCGGCGTACATGACCGCGATCGCGTCGGTGTGGCCCGCCACGACCCCGAGGTCGTGGGAGACGAGCACCATCGCCATCTCGCGGTCGCGCTGCTGCTGGCGCAGCAGGTCGAGGATCTGCGCCTGCACCGTCACGTCGAGCGCGGTGGTGGGCTCGTCCGCGAACAGGAGCTTTGGACCACAGGCCAGCGCCACCGCGATGACGACCCGCTGGCGCATGCCACCGGACAGCTCGTGCGGGTACTGCCGCAGCCGCCGCGCCGGCTCCGGGATGTTGACCGACCGGAGCAGCGCCAGGGCGGTCTCCCGGGCCTCGTTGCGATCCATGTCGAAGTGGAACTCGAGCGACTCGGTGATCTGCCGGCCGATGCGCATGACGGGGTTCAGCGACGTCATCGGGTCCTGGAACACCATGGCGAGCTGCGTGCCCCAGAACGAGCGCAGCTGGGACTGTCCCATCTGGTCGAGCCGGTGGCCGTCGAAGTTGATCATTCCGGTGCGGGTCACGTTGCGGGTCGGCAGCAGCCCCATGACCGAGCGGGACAGCACCGACTTGCCACACCCCGACTCGCCCACCAGCCCGAGCGTGCGTCCCCGGTCGAGCGTGAACGACACGCCGTCGACGGCCCTGACCATGCCCCTGGGCGTCGTGAAGCGCGTGGCGAGGTCGTCGACATCGAGGAGGACCCGAGTGCTCGGTGCATGGATCGCCTGCTCGGCGTGGGTGACGTGCTTGCGACCCGCGGAACGAAGGCGACTCATCGGCTCGGCTCCGGCTCGCTCACAGCGCGCTCTCCCGCACGTCGAACCGCGCCCGGACCACGTCACCCAGGAAGTTCAGGGCGAGAACGGTGAGGAAGATCGCCACCGTGGGGATCAGCACGATGTGTGGCGCGTCGCGCAGGTCGGCGCGCCCCTCGGCGATGATGTTGCCCCACGACGGCGTCGGGAGCTGCACCCCGACGCCGAGCACGCTCAGGGCGCCCTCGGCCACGATGACCACGGCGATGCCCAGCAACGCGATCGAGAACATCGCCGGGAGCACGTTCGGCAGCACTTCCCGGAACATGATCGACCGGTTGCGGGCCCCCATGGCCTTGGCGGCCAGCACGAACTCGCGCTCCGACCACGCCAGCGTGTTGGCGCGCGTGATTCGGCCGAGGACCGGGATGGACACGACACCGAGTGAAAAGATGAGCACGATCATCCGTCGCGTGCTGCTGATCCCCTCGCCGCTGGCGAACACCGTGACGAGGGTGAGTGCGAGGATGATCTGCGGGTACGAGAGCAGGACGTCGAACAGGCCGGTGAACACCGTCTCCGTGCGACCACGCCGGTAGCCCGCCATCAGGCCGAGCAGGCCACCGGCGACCAGCCCCACCACGATCGCCCCGACGCCGAGCAGGAGCGACGCGCGTGACCCCCACACCACCCGGCTCAGCATGTCGCGCCCCAGGGCGTCGCCGCCGAGGATATGCCCCTCGGTCCCCGGCCCCTCGCCCGCGATCTCCGCAAAGTTCTCGTTGGGGTCGTCGAGCGGGAGTACGGGAGCCAGCACTGCGACCGCCACGACGAGCACCAGCCAGGCGATGGCAAGCTTCCCTGCGAGCCCCAGGCGCCGCGCCCGTTGCTCCATCTCCGGTGTGGGGGCGACCGCGGACTCCAGATCGACCGGCTCGAGGGTCTGTGTCTGGATCAGCTCCGGCGCCGCCATCGCCGTGGCCGATCGCTCACGCGCGGGCATGGCGGATCCTTGGGTCGAGCACGGAGTACAGGAGGTCGACGAGGAAGTTGATCAGCACGAAGGCCACGGCGATGATCGCGATCAGGCTCTGCAGCGCGATGTACTGCCGTGCGAAGACGGCTTCGGCGAGCAGGGTGCCCATGCCGGGCAACGAGAAGATCACCTCGATCACGACCGCGCCGCTGATGAGCGTGCCCACGTTGAGCCCAGCCACCGTCAACACCGTCAGGCTCGACGGCCGCAGAGCATGCCGCCACAGCACCCGGGACGGCGATATGCCCTTGGACTTCGCCATCGTGATGAAGTCCTCCTGGAGCGTGGCGATCATGTCGCTGCGCAGCAGGCGCATGTACGCGGCGATCTGGCCGACGGCCAGGGCGATGACGGGCAGCGCCATGCGCCGCAGGTGCTCCAACAGGTCTTCGCTCGGCGCGACGTAACCGCTCACGGGCAGCCACTCGAGTTGGACGCCGACGTAGTAGGCCAGGACCAGCGCCAACGCGAAGTTGGGCAGCGCGAGCAGCCCGAAGGCGGTGGCATTGGTGGCCCGATCGAAGCGTGACGTGGCGCGGTACGCGGTGAAGACGCCGAGCGGTACGGCGATGAGCAGGGTGAGGATCTGCGCCTCCACCATCAGCTGGATCGACACCGGCAAGGCGTCGCGCACCCGGTCCATAACCGGCCGTTCGCCGGTGATGCTGTAGTAGCCGCCGAGGTCGCCGGTCACGAAGTCACCGATCCAGCGCCCGTACTGGACGTAGAGCGGGTCGTCGAGGCCCAACTGCTCCCGGAGCGCTTCCTTCTGCTCGGGGCTGGCGAACCCCGCGATGGCGTCAACCGGGTCGCCGGGCAGCAAGCTGGTCATCAGCGCTGCGAACAGCGTGACGAAGAACAGGACGACCAGGAGGTGCGACACCCGGCGGAGGATCATCCGCATGGCGCGCTCCCTGCCCTACTGCTCGACCCACATGTAGGTCGTCGGATTGCCGACCGCCAGGCCGGGGAACGGCTCGGAGCTGCTGGGGCCCTCACCGAGGATGCCGTGCACGTCGGCGGCCGTCGCGACCGTCCACGGGGTGTACCAGAGCCAGACGTTGTGGACCTCTTCGGCGAAGCGGCGGTTCAGGTCCTCGTAGATCTGATCGCGCTGCGCCTCGTCGGGCGTGGCACGACCCTCGTCGAGCAGCCGGTCGATCTCGGGATCGTTGAAGCGGCCGAAGTTGACCGGGGACCCCGACTTCCACCAGACGTACTGCTCGTCGGGGTCGCCACCGGGATGGTTGCGCCAGCCGTTGGCTTCGAAGTCGCCGCTGAGCGCGTTGTCGATCAGGGTCGACTGGTCGACGGTGATGATCTCCACGCTCATCCCGACGGCCTCGGCCTGCTCCTTGACGAGCTGCGCCTGCGCGACCGTCGCCTCGGTCTGGGTGGTGCTGTACGTGAACGAGAGCGGCTGGCCCGTCTCGGCCTCGTACTCCTGCACGAGCTCCTCGGCACGGTCGGGGTCGTGGGTCGGGAAGCCGGTGTCGTCGAGGTTGCCGATGTTGCCGGGGGCGAACGGCCCGGTGGCCTGGTTCGTGATCCCGGCGTTGAGGATCGTGTTGACCTCGTCGAAGTCAGCCGCGTAGGCGAGCGCCTGGCGGGCCTTGATGTTGTCGAACGGCGGCTTCGACTCGTTGAGCATGATGTAGCTCACCTCGCCGAACTGGTCCGACTCCACGGAGTTGAGCTCGCCCGACTCGGTGAGGTCACGGATCTGATCGATCGTGTCGGCGTCGCTCGTGTGCATGGCGTTGATCTCGCCCGACTGGAGCGCGTTGAGGCGCTGCGCCACCTCGACGATCGGGCGGAACTCGATCTCGTCGAGGTAGGGGAGCTGGTTGCCCTCGGCGTCGGTGGCCCAGTAGTCGGGGTTCTTCTCGGCCGTCAGGCTCTGGTTGGGCGTCCAGTTCACAAGCTTGAACGGGCCCGTGCCGATCAGGTTCTCGGCACACGTCCGCGTGTCGTCGAGCTGTGCCTGCGCCATCATGCCGACCCGGCCGCTGCCGTAGAGGTAGGCGTCGAACGCCACCCACGGCTCGTTCATCGTCACCCGGACGGTCTGGGGGTCGACGACCTCGGTGTTGGCGATGTTCTGGAACGTGAAGATGAACAACTGGGGCTGGCGGGTCGGATAGGTGCCCCGGTACGCGTCGAGGTTGTTCTTCACCACCTCCGCCGTGAGGTCGGTGCCGTCGTGGAACTTGACGCCCTCGCGCAGCGTGATCGTCCACTCCGTGTAGTCGTCGTTGGGCTCGACCGACTCCGCGAGCCACGGCTCATAGGTGCCATCGGCCGCCGGCCGGGTCAGCGTGTCGTAGATCGTGCGGGCGACCATGATGCCGGCGATGGCGAGTTGGGCTTCGGGCAGGCACCAGCCGTCGGCCGTCTCGGCCTCGAGCCCGTAGATGACCTTGCCGCCCGGCGTGGGGGTGCCCTCCTCGCCGGCGGCGTCGCCACCACCGCCGCCGCCGTCATCGTCGCCGCCGCCACCACAGGCCGCGGCCACCATGGCCAACGCGAGAGCGGATGCCACCCGGCGGAACCACTTCCGACGCAGTGCTGTCGAAGCCACGTCTTCCCCCCTACGTGACGAGCGTCACAACAGCCGGAAGCTAGGTGGCGGGCTGGACTCTTGTCAAAGAACGATCACATGACGAACCGCCAAGATGACGACGCGCCGTCGTGCGGGTGAACCGCAAACGAGTGGCACCGCGCCACGACCTGACAAGCTGCCCGGGTGGCCCGCCGCCGACCGCACCTCGTCCTCCTCCTCGGCACCCTGGCGCTCGTCGGCCTGCTGGCCGCCGCCTGCCGGCCGATCGCCGTGGGTGGCGGCGCCGTCGGCAAGGGCCGGGGACCCAAGGTCACCATCAACCAGATCCAGGTCCTGGCGTCGCACAACAGCTACCACGTCGAGCCCGAGCCGGCGCTGCTCATGGCGCTGCGTGCCGCCCTCGGGGCCGCGGCCGACGGGTTCGAGTACACGCACCGGCCCCTGGCCGCCGAGCTCGACGCCGGCGTGCGCCAGGTCGAGCTCGACGTGTTCGTGGACGATCCCGCCGGTGGCCGGTACGCGCACCCCAAGCTGGTCCCGCTGCTCGGCCTCGATCCGGTCGACCCTGCGCTCGCCGGCCCCGGCCTCAAGGTCCTCCACGTGCAGGAGGTCGACTACCGCTCGACCTGCCCCACCTTCGTCGACTGCCTGGGGGACATCAGGGGCTGGTCGCGGGACCACCCGGGCCACCTGCCGATCACGATCCAGATCGAGGCCAAGGATGATGTCATCCCCGACCCCACCGGCCTCGGGTTCGTGCAGCCGCTGCCGTGGACCGCTCCCGACCTCGCCGCGCTGGAGGCGGAGATCCATGCGGTCTTCGGCGACGAAGCGATCATCAGCCCGGGCGACGTCAAGGGCCACTCCCGCAGCCTCGCCGATGCCGTGCGCAAGGGGCGGTGGCCGACCCTGGACGAGGCCCGTGGCCAGGTCATGTTCGTGCTCGACGACAAGGGCGCGAAGCGCGACGCCTACCGCGCCCAGGTCCCCGACGTCGACGACCGGCTCATCTTCGTCGACGTGCCCCCGAGCGATCCCGACGCGGCGGTGATGGTCGTCAACGACCCCATCGGCGACGGCGGGCGGATCCACGACCTGGTCGCCCAGGGCTTCATCGTCCGCACCCGGGCCGACGCCGACACCGTGGAGGCCCGCACTGGCGACACCAGCAGGCGGGACGCCGCCTTCGCCAGCGGCGCCCAGTACGTGTCGACCGACTACGTCTTCCCCGACGGCGACTTCGGCACCGGCTACGTGGTCGACCTGCCGGGGACCGGCGCCGCCCGCTGCAATCCCGTGAACGCCCCCAAACGCTGCTTCAAGGCCGACCTCAGCGGCTGACGGGCGGCCGACGGTCGTGGACGCGGCCGGCATCGGGGACATTCCCGATGTGGACCTGTCACATCTGGGGCGTACTGTTCGTCAAAACCAGGACCAGGGGGGTAGGAGCGCGGCGGCACCTACCCCCCGGTCCGCCGGGCCAGGGCTCAGACCAGGCGGCGGTCGGTGGCCCAGCGGGTGAGCTCGTGGCGGCTCGACAGCTGGAGCTTGCGCAACACTGACGACACGTGGGTCTCGATCGTCTTGATCGACACCTGGAGCCGGCGGGCGATCTCCTTGTACGTGTATCCCCGCGCCAGGAGGCGCAGGACCTCCCGCTCGCGCGGCGTGATCTGGTCGAGCTCGGGATCGAGCGACGCGCCGGGCGGTAGGTCGCCGGCGAACGCGTCGAGCACGAACCCGGCCAGGCGGGGTGAGAACACGGCGTCGCCGTCATGCACCCGCTCGACGGCCTGGGCCAGCTCGCCGGCCGCGATCGTCTTCGTGACGTAGCCGCGGGCGCCGGCGCGGATGACGGCGATCACGTCCTCGGCGGCGTCGCTCACCGACAGGGCGAGGAACACGACGGCGGGGTGCGTCCGGTGCACCGCCTCGATGACGGCCCGCCCCCCGCCCCCCGGCAGGTGCACGTCGAGCAGGACCACGTCGGGCCCGCTGTTCCGGATCCCCTCGACCGCCGACTCGACGTCGACGGCCTCGCCGACGATGTCGACCCGGCCGGCGAGCTCGGTGCGCACCCCGGAGAGGAACAGGCGGTGGTCGTCGACCAGGAACACGCGGGTCAGCGGGGAGGGAGTCACGATTGCGACTCGGCCTCGAGCGCCAGATCGAAGGTCACCTCGGTGCCCTCGCCGGGTGCGCTGTTGACGTGCGCCCGGCCGCCGTGACGGGCCATGCGGCGCACGATCGAAAGGGTGATCCCGCGCCGGTCGCCGTTGACGGCGGCGGGGTCGAAGCCGCGGCCCCGGTCACGCACGAAGGCCTCGATGCGTCCGCCCGCCACCTCCGCATAGACCGACACCTCGGCGGCACCGCTGTGGCGGGCTGCGTTGAGGACCGCCTCGCGCACCGCCGCCACCAAAGCGTTGACATGCTCGTCGAGGGCGCAATCGCCGACGACCACCACGTCGACCGCCACTCCGTGGTCGGCCTCGACCTCGTCGGCGACGCCATCGAGCGCCGTCGCCAGGGCGCCGGGCGCATCCTCCCTCGACGATCGGCCGTCGTACAGCCAGGCCCGCAGCTCCCGCTCCTGTCGCCGGGCCAGGCTGCGTGCCTGTTGGGGCGCGTCGGCGTGGCGCTGGATGAGGGCCAGCGTCTGCAGCACCGAATCGTGCAGGTGGGCGGCCATGTCGGCGCGCTCCTCGTTGCGGATCCGCTCGCGCCGTTCCTCGCCGAGCTGCCGCACCAGGCGCGCCACCCAGGGGCTGAACAGCAGCGCGCCGCCGAGGATGGTGGCCAGCACGGCGATGCCCACGTTGCCGACCGCGCCCAGCGCCTCGTTCGAGGCGAGAAAGAACCCGATCCCGGCGATCAACAGGACGGCGCCGACGAGCACGCGGACCCAGACCATCCAGCCGCCGCGGAGCGCCTCGACCGGGTTCCCGGGCAGCCGCGTCGCCGCCTCACGCCAGCGGGCCCGGTCACTGTCGCCGGCCCGGGCCAGGACCAGGCCGATTCCGGTGGCCGCCACCACGGCCGGCCACACGACGTGGTCGGGGAAGAAGGGCGTGATCCAGCGGACCAGCAGCAGTGCCCCGAGGGTGATGCAGCCCACCGCCAGCGCGAGCTCGCTGCTGCGCCTGGTGCTCGGACTGGCGGCCGCGGCCGCCGTCTCTCCGTCGGTGGCGGCCTCCTCGGGGAGGACCGCCCACGCCACGAGGTAGAAGACCAGCCCCGCCCCGTTTCCCAGGGCCAGGATGCAGACCGCCAGCCGCACGACGATGGGGTCGATCCCGACCCAGCGCGCAACGCCCGCGCAGACGCCCGCCACCATGCGTCCGTCGCGGCGGCGGACCAGGCCCCGGGGGAGGCCGGCGATCGGTGGTCGGGAAGCTGAGCCCATCGGCGGGATCGAGTGCGCCGTCACCTGACGGCACCGTCCATGATGGCAACTGCGACACGAAATCGCCTCCGGGCGGCGCTCGGGGACATCCCCGATTGTGAGGGCGGGGCGTCCTCCCCATGATTCGGTCATGGATGTCCCTCCCCAGGCGCCGCCGCGGCAGGATCAGCCGTCATCGGGGCCGCGGGCGCGGCGGCTGGTCCGTGAACCCGACGATCGCAAGATCGCCGGGGTCTGCGCCGGACTCGCAGACCGCCTCGGGCTCGATGTCTCGTTGGTGCGCGTGGCCGCTGTCGTCCTCGCGGTCTTCACGCCGGTGGGCCTCATCGCCTATCTGGTCGCGTGGGCTGTCGTCCCCGAGCGCCGGCCGGAGGAGCCCCGCGTGGTGGCGCCGCCGGCCGAGCTGCCCCATCTCGGCCGGATACCGCTGTGGCTGCTCATCGTCGGCATCGTCCTCGTCGTCGGTGCGCTCCGCGACAATTCCTGGTGGTCGTGGTGGCCGTGGCCGAATGGTCCGGTCCTGGCACTGGCACTGGTCGGCCTCGGCATCTGGCTTCTCGTCCGGGACGACCACGAGGGCCCGCCGGCCGCCGGCGCGCCGCCCGGATCCAGGGCCCCGGATGAGCCCGCATCCAGCAATTTGGGCACGCTCGGCGGTCGTGACACTACGATGGATGGTGGTCTCGCCGAGGCCCTCGATGCGAACGAGGGCGCCGGGCCGCCGGGCGAGTTCTCTCCCCCGGTTTCGCCCTGGTGGTCCGGCGCCGAGACCGATGTCACCACCGGGGCCAGGCCGGCCGGTCCCCCGACAGCGAGTGCGCGGCCGGGCCGGTCGTACGTCGCGCTGGCGGTCGTCGGCCTGCTGCTGATCGCCACCGGCCTGGCGTGGCTGCTGCACGTGCTCGACATCGCCACGCTGTCGGTGCTCGACGGCCTCGCAGCCGCGCTGGTGATCGTGGGCCTGGGGCTGGTGGTCGCAGCGTGGCGCGGCCGCGCCTGGTCGCTGGTGGTTCTCGGGGTCCTGATCGCGTCGACCATCACGATGGCCGAGGTGATCGACGTGCCGTTCGATGCCGGTGCCGGAGATCGGCGCGTGGTCGTCGACACCCGGGGCGAGCTGGCCGATACCCACGAACTGTTCGCCGGCGGCCTCACGCTCGACCTGCGCCGCGCCCCGCTGACCGACGGCACCAGCACCATGGAGGCCGCCGTCGGCTTGGGCAAGCTGCGGGTGATCGTCCCCCGACACGCCAGCGTCGAGGTCGACGCCGAGGTCAGGGCCGGCAACATAGGCGGGGACCTTGCCCCCTCCCCCGACGAGGGAGGGGTCGACCTGCACGAAACGTTCGACGCGGGGCCACGCCAGCGAGATCCCGACCTCCGACTCGACCTGCGGGTGGGCGTCGGCGAACTGGAGGTCGACCGTGCCTAGGCACCGCTTCGACCCCGTGGCGTTCGTCTTCGGCGCCGTGTTCGTCGCGGCCGGCCTGATCGTGCTGGCGGGCGGCGAGCTGATCGACGAGGGCAGGGCGCTGATCCCCGCCGGGCTGATCGCCCTCGGTGTCGCCCTGCTGGTCCACGTGGGCCGGCGGGGCCGTCCACCGGTCCCGGCCGGGGCCGTCGCCCCGCACACGCCGCAGGTCGCCGTCGACCGGGACCTCGACTCCCTCTTCGCCCCGGTCGACGACGCCCTCGCCGACTGGGATCGGGCGAACGCCGGGACGACGCCTGCCGACGCGGCCAGCACCGCCGATGACACGGCCACCACCGATGCCACCGCGGTCGATGCTACGGACGCCGTCGACGCCACGGACGCCACCGATGCCACCGAGGTCGACGCCACGGATGCCGCCGAGGTCGACGCGACGTGCGCCGCCGATGTCGACATCACCGAGGTCGACGCCACGGACACCGACCCCGGCGCCAACCCGACCGATCCGGAGACCGACGTCACCGAGGTCGTCGACCCGACCGAGCGATACCCCGGGCGGGAGCCGGACTGAGCGACGCGTCAGCTCGCCAGTGCGGCGCGGGCGACCAGATCGGTCCCGAATGCCGTGAGGATCGCCAGGTACAGCAGGCCCGTCGCCGCCATCACCGCCGAGTAGTAGCGCTCACGCAGGGCGGCGCGGGTCACGATCACCAGCCCGATCGTGGCCACCGCGCAGGCGACCCAGAACCAGCCGAGCGTGCCGCCGTAGCCGTCGTCGATGCTGCCGTTCAGCACGGACCCCATCCCGGTCGGCCACAGCAGCGCGACCACCTCGAAGGGCCAGATGATGGCCGTCCAGCGGACCATCTCCAGGAGCGGCCCCCGGGTCAGGCCGGGCTGGACGAGGTACCAGTGGCCCAGGAGCATGCCGTCGGAGATGGATCCGAGGAACGCAGCCCCCACCAGCACCCGCACCACCGACAGCAGCGCGGGATCGCCGGCGGCGATGCCGGCCGCCACCAGCCCCGGGACTCCGACCACCGGCGCGATCAGGTCGAGCGCCGGTGGGAACTCGGCGGCGTCGGCATCCGGGCCGTCGGTGCGCCGGTCGATCCCCGTCATGGCCGCCACCCGCGCGGAGCGCCGCTCGATCCGCTCCCGCTCCCCCGCCACGCCGGCCCTGCGCCGCACCACGGAGACCGCCAATGCCACGGCCGCGGCCATGGCAACGGCCAGCGCCGACGCCTCGCGGACCGGCACCGGGTCGATCCATGCGCCCACGACGAAGGCACCCAGCGCCATCACGCAGTAGACGCTGCGCAGCAGCCAGCCGTAGCCGATGCCGACCTGGCGCCGCCGGGTGGTGACCCACAGGAACAGCAGCCCGCCGACGGACCACTGCAGCAGCACGGTGGCGGCGTCGAGGCGGATCATGGGCCGGAGGGTAGGACCGCCACCCGTCCGTGAAGAAAAACCGGGGCGTGGGCCCCGCGGATCCTCGAGGACGAGTCAGGCGTCGACGACCGCCAGCCCGTGGTCGGCCCGGTTGAGCTCGTCGGGCCCCGCCTCGGTGGCCACGACGATGTCCTCCAGGCGCAGCCCGAACCGGCCGGGCACGTAGATGCCGGGCTCGATCGAGAACGCGTGGCCCGGCGCCAGCGGCGCGGCGTTGCCCGCCACGATGTAGGGATCCTCGTGCGCCTCGACGCCGATGCCGTGGCCGGTGCGGTGGATGAACCGGTCGCCGTGGCCGGCGTCGGCGATGATGCGCCGGGCGGTCGCGTCCACCGCCTCGCACAGGGTGCCGACCGTGGCGGCGGCGGCCGCCGCCCGCTGGGCCTCGTGCAGCACCGCATAGGCCTCCGCGACCTCGGACGGCGGTTCGCCCACGTGGACGCAGCGGGTGATGTCGCTGCAGTACCCCACGCCGTCGGCATCGATCATGGTGCCGCCGAAGTCGCAGAGCACGACGTCGCCCGCCCGGATCACCCGGTGGGCCGCCTCGTGATGGGGGCTGGCGGCGTTCTCGCCCGCGGCCACGATGGCGAAGTTCACGTGCCGGTGGCCCTCGGCCACGATGCGGCGCCCGAGGTCGGCGGACACGTCGGCCTCGGTGCGCCCGACCAGCGGGATCGCGCCCGACTGCAGGTCGGCCGCGACCCGATCGACGGCCTCGGCGGCCCGGCGCAGGGCCTCGACCTCCGCCCTGTCCTTGACGGCCCGGAGCGGTCCGAGGACCGAGCTGGCGGGGAGGAACCGCGCCACCGGCAACGCGGCCTGGAGACCGAGCACGAACCGCGCCCACGTGTGGTCCCCGACCGCCACGCTGGCGGCGCCGCCGACGAGCCGGGCGACGACGGCGATCGGGTCGTCGGTCTCCTCCCAGGCGTGCAGCGCGAACACCTCGGGCCGTTCGACCACCCGCGGCGCCTCGAGCCGGGGAACCACGAGCGTGGCGTCGCCGTCCCGGGGCAGGACGAGCATCGTCAACCGCTCCAGGGGCGTCGCCGTGTAGCCGGTGAGGTACGGCAGGTCGGGCCCGACCGACAGCAGCAACACGTCGACACCGAGCTCGGCCATCCGCCTGCGGGTCCGGTCGGCGCGTTCGCTGAGCATGCGAACCATCGTACGGGCGCGCCTCCGACCGCCTGACCGGCGACCGCGGCCGCTCAGTGCGTGCCGGCCACCGCCATGCCACCCGTGGCGGCCGCTCCCGCGGCCTGGCGGGCGTGATAGCTGGAACGAGTCAGCGGGCTCGACTCGACGTGGGGGATCCCCATCGCCTCGCCGGCCTCGCGGTAGTGGTCGAACGTCGCCGGCTCGACCCATCGGGCCACCGGCAGGTGGTGGGTGGTCGGCCGGAGGTACTGGCCGATGGTCACGATGTCGACGCCGACGGCCCGCAGGTCTGCCAGCGTCGCCAGCACCTCGTCGTCGGACTCGCCCATCCCCACGATCAGGCCCGACTTGGTCACCAGCCCCGCCTCCTTGGCGCGGGCCAGCATCGCCAGGCTGCGGGCATAGCCGGCCGACGGGCGCACGGCGCGCTGCAGGCGGGGGACGGTCTCGACGTTGTGGTTGAACACGTCGGGCCCGGCCGCCGCGATCGTGGCCAGTGAGGACTCGTCGCCCTTGCAGTCGGGGACCAGCACCTCGACCCGCACTGCCGGCGTGCGTCGCCTGATGGCCCGGATCGTCTCGGCGAAGGCCCCGGCGCCCCCGTCGTCGAGGTCGTCCCGCGCCACGGCGGTCACCACGGCGAAGGCGAGTCCCATCCGCTCGACCGCCTCGGCCACCCGCTCGGGCTCCGAGGCGTCGAGTGGTTCGGGGTGCCGGGTGTCGACCAGGCAGAACCCGCACGCCCGCGTGCAGCGCTCGCCGTTGATCATGAACGTGGCCGTGCCGTCGGCCCAGCACTCGAAGATGTTGGGACAGCCGGCCTCCTCGCACACGGTGACCAGGCCCAGGTCGCGCATCGTGTGCTTGAGCCGCAGGTAGCCGGGGGCGGTCCGGAAGGTCGACCGCAACCAGGGTGGCTTCCGGGTGGCGATCTGGAGTCCCTCGGTGACGCCCGCCTCCGTCAGCCGGGCCTGGAGCCGAACGGGGACCGCTTCCCCCGGGCCCTCGCCCCGGCTGAACGCCGACAGGTCGGCCGGCGAGTGGCGCCAGACGACGTCCTGGCGATCGGCGTCCACGCCCTTGCCCCAGAGCGCGGTCGCCCGCGCCGCCACGACGTCGACGACCTCGCGCACCCCGACGTCGATGCCCTCGTCGGCGAGCGACGTCACCCGCTTGTCGGGGATGCCGCACGGCACGATGTAGCCCCAGTAGCTCATGTCGGGGGCGACGTTGAGTGCGAAGCCGTGCATCGAACGCCCCCGTATCAGGCGCACGCCGATGGCGGCGATCTTGCGGGGCTCGGCGCCGTCGGGGTCGACCCAGACGCCCGGGTACTCCCGCAGCCGGCCGACGTTGGGCAGCCCGAGATCGCTCAGCGTGTCGATGAGCAACTGTTCGACCGACCGCACGTACGCGACCGTGTCCGCCAAGTACCGCCGCCTGTCGGCGCCGGCCCTTGGCACCGTGTCTGCCGCTCTTGCAGCTTCGCTGCGGGCCGCTCGGGCACGGCCTGGCGTTCGCTCGGCCTCCGGCCCGTACTTGTCAGCACCGCGCTTGGCCGGCAGCGAGACGATCGGGTAGCCGACGAGCTGACCTGGACCGTGGTAGGTGACGTCGCCGCCCCGGTCGCTGCGCACCAGCTCGGCGCCCACGTCGGCGGGCGGCACCAGCACGTGGCGCATGTCGGCCCGCCTGCCGAGCGTGTAGACGTGGGGGTGCTCGAGCAGGAGCAGGTGGTCGTCGGACGACGACGCGTGCATCCCCCGTTGCAGAGCCCAGGCCTCCCGGTAGGGCACCCGGCCGAGCCAGCGGATCCGCAGCGTCATCAGGCGAGCTCGGGCGCCCAGTCGCGGGTCTCGATGATCTCCTTGATCTCCCGCAGGAACGAGGCGGCATAGGCCCCGTCGAACGCCCGGTGATCCCAGGTGAGGGTGATGTTGCCCACCGAGTGGATGGCGATGCCCTCGCTGCCGTCGGGCAGGTCGACGACCACGGGCCGCCGCTTCACCCCGTCGGTGGAGACGATCGCCACCTGCGGCTGGTTGATGATCGGCAGCGTCATCGTGGTGCCGAACGGACCGGGGTTCGTGATCGTGAACGTCCCGCCGGCGATGTCGTCGGGCCCGAGCTGCTTGGCCCGCGCCCGGCGCGCCAGGTCGCTGATCTCGCGGGCCAGCGCGCGCATCCGCTTGCCGTCGGCGTCGTGGATGACGGGCACCATCAACCCCTTGAAGTCGAGGTCGACGGCGATGCCGAGGTTTACGTAGTTGTGCACGATCAGCTCGTTCTCGCCGAAGCTGGCGTTCACCTCGGGGTACTCCCGGATGGCGTCGATCACCGCCCGGCTGATGAACGGAAGGTACGTGAGGCTGAAGCCCTCGGCGGCCTTGAACGCCTCGCGCTCGGCGCTCCGCACCCGGTCGACGCCCTCGAAGTCCACCTCGATCGACGCGTAGACGTGCGCCGAGGTCTGCTTGGAGCGGGTCATGTGCTCGGCGGTGCGCCGCCGGATGTTGGTGTGGGCGATGGTCGTGTCGCGTTCTCCGGCCCGCGCCACCGGCTGGGCGGCCGGCGCGGGCGCGGGGGCGGGCGCAGCCGCCGGGGCCTGTGCCGCCGCAGGTGCCGCCGGTGCCGCCGGCTGGGCGGGCTGGGTCGGCGCTGGCTGGGCAGGTGCGGCGGCTGCCGGCGCGGCGGCGACCGCGCCGCCCTGGTCCAGCACCGACAGCACGTCGTTGCGGGTGATGCGCCCGCCCGGGCCCGTGCCCACGATGGCGGCGGGGTCGAGGTTGTTCTCGGAGATGAGGCGGCGCACGACCGGCGACAGGAGCCGCCCGTTGCTGGCCGGCGCACCCTCGGCGGCCGGAGCGGGGGCAGCGGCGGCGGGCGCCTCGGCGGCGGGCGCCTGGGTGGCGGCCGGGGCCTCGGCGGCCGGCGCCTGGGTGGCCGGGGCCTGGGTGGCGGGTGCCTCGCGGGGTTCCTGGCGCTGTTCTGGTTGCTCAGCAGCCGTCTCGGCGCCAGGAACCGGCTCGGCCTCGGCGGGGGCTTCGGCCTGCTCCGACGCCGGCGCCTCCGGCGCGGGCGCCTCGGCCTCTGGCTCGGGCGACTCGGGCTCCGGCTCCCGCTGCTCGGCCGCCGGCGCCTGCTCGGCCGCCTCCGCCTGCTCGGCCGCCGGCGCCTGCTCGGCGGTCTGCGCTTGATCGGTGGCCTCGCCCCCATCGGCGGGCGCGTCGCCGATGCGGGCCAGCACGACGCCGACGTCGACTGTCTCGCCCTCCGGCACCAGGATCTCGGACAGCACCCCGGTCACCGGGGACGGGACCTCGGAGTCGACCTTGTCGGTCGACACCTCGAACAGCGGCTCGTCCTCGGCCACCTGCTCGCCGACCTGCTTGAACCACTTGGTGATCGTTCCCTCGGTGACCGTCTCACCGAGTTGCGGCATCTGGATGTCGGCCATCAGTCCTCTCGATCAATGAACCCTGATTCCGCCGGCTGCGGGCCATAACGACGGAATCGTGGGTTGTGTCATCTGTCCTCCGCGAAATCAGGGTTCAATGAAGCCGGCGGCCGGTCATGTCGAGCACGGTGTCGCCGAACGCCTCCGACAGCGTCGGGTGCGGCTGGATGAACTGGGCGACCTCGTCGATCGTCGCCTCCCAGTTGACCGCTAGGTAGCCCTGGCCCAGCTGCTCGGTCACCCACGGGCCGACCATGTGCACGCCGAGGATCTGGCCCGCCCGCCCGTCGGGGCCCTTGGCGGCGATGATCTTCACCAGCCCCTCCTGCTCGCCGATGATCTTGGCCCGGCTGTTGGCGCTGTAGCGATGCTTGGAGGCGACCACGTCGAATCCGGCCTCCTTGGCCGACTCCTCGGTGGGCCCGGCGAACGCGACCTCGGGCTGGCAGTAGATACCCCACGGGACCCGCCCGTAGTCGATGGGCACCGCCTGCTCACCCAGGATGTCGGTGATGGCGACGATCGCCTCCGCGAAGCCGACGTGCGCCAGCTGGGGCGTGTCGATGCAGTCGCCGATCGACCAGACTCGCTGCTCGCCCGTCCGGCACAGCTCGTCGACCACGACGAAGCCGCGGTCGTCGAGCTGCACGCCGGTGCCGTCGAGGCCGAGGTCGGCGGTTGCCGGCTTGCGCCCGACCGACACGACGACCACGTCGGTCTTGATCGGGTCGCCGCCCTCGACGTTCACGACCGTGCCGTCGCCGGTCGGCTCGTGGCCGGTGACCTTGACGCCCGTGCGGACCTCGATCCCCCGCTTCTTGAACGACCGCTCCACGACCTGGGCCGCGTCCTTGTCGACGCCGGGCAGGATCTTCGGCAGGACCTCGAGCACGGTCACCTGGCTGCCCATGTCGGCCAGCATCGAGGCGAACTCGCAGCCGATCGCCCCGCCGCCGATGATGACGGCGGTTCCTGGCACCTCCGGGATCGACAGCACCTCGTCGGAGGTCATGACGATCTTGCCGTCGATGTCGAACCCGGGAATGGTGCGGACCTCGGACCCGGCGGCGATGATCACGGCGTCGCCGGTGACCTCGACATCATCCGACTCGCCCCCGGAGATCGAGACCCGTCGACCTTCGTGGAGCCGGCCATGGCCGTTGAAGATCGTGACCTTGCGGCCCTTGAGGAGCGTGGTGACGCCGCCCACGAGCTCGTCGACGACGGCCTGCTTGCGCTGCATGGTCACCGACCAGTCCACCTGCGCCTCGCCGGCGTTGATGCCGAACGCGGCCGCATCGCGCACCGTCCGGTAGACGTGCGCGGTCTCGAGCAGCTCCTTGGCGGGGATGCAGCCGACGTTGAGGCACGTGCCGCCGATCCAGCGCTTCTCGACCAGGGCCATGTTGAGCCCGGCGCTGGCGCCGTAGAGCGCGGCCGCGTAGCCGCCGGGGCCGCCGCCGATGACGACGACATCGAAGTGATCGGCCGTGGGAACCACCTCCAGGATCGAGTGGTGGGCCGTACGCCGTGACTCTACCGGCCGGATCCCGCCCGTTGACCGGGCCGAGGGTGCGGCACGCAGGCCGTTTCAGAGCACCAGGGCTAGCTGGATGGCGAAGGCCACCAGGATGGCGAGGCCACAGACGAGGGCCGCGATGATCAGGCGCCGGGTGCTCATGCCGAACCCACGCTAGGGCCCCACGAACTTGCGGCGGATGGGGAGGCCATGGGGGCCTGAGTGCCGCACGTTCGGAACGGGGCTGCGGGCCCCGGCGCCTACCGCTTGCGGGCTACGGTGCGCGCCTCATGCCCGCGCCCGCCCAACTCACGGACGCCTACGCACGCCGCCTCGACGACCTGCTCGCCGAGCTGGGCCGCAGGCACGGGGTCCCGGGGGCCGTGTGCGGGGTGCTGTCGGACGACCAGACGGCGGTCGCCACGTGGGGTGTGGCCAACGCGGCGACGGGCGTCGAGGTCACGCCCGACACGCTGTTCCAGCTCGGCTCGCTCAGCAAGCTGTACACGACCATGCTGCTGCTGCAGGCGCAGGCGGCGGGGCTCGTGTCGCTCGACGAGCCCGTGCGCGCCCAGCTGCAGGAGTTCTCGGTGGCGGACCCCGGCGCCACCATCGAGATCACGCTGCGGCACCTGGTCACCCACACGAGCGGCATCGAGGGCGACCACCTGCTCGATACCGGCTGGAACGACGACGCCCTGCAGCGCTACGTGGCCACCCTCGCCGGCCTCGGGCAGATCCATCCCCCCGAAGAGACGTACAGCTTCTGCAACACGGGCTTCGGTGTGGCCGGCCGCCTGCTCGAGGTGGCCACCGGCGACCACTTCGATCGGGTCCTCCGGCGCCGGCTGGCGCGACCGCTCGGCTGTCACGCGACGCTCACGCTGCCCCAGCACGCGCTGATGCACCGGGTGGCCGTCGGCCACGTCCACGCGCCGGGCGGCGCCGCGGCCCGCCAGCAGCGCTGGTCACTCGCCCGCTCCAACGGCCCGATGGGGGGCGTCATGGCGCCCGTCGCCGACGTGCTCGCCTTTGCCCGGCTGCACGTGGAGGGGGGCCGGGGTCCCGACGGCAGCGACCTGCTGGTGCCGGCGGCGATCGCCGAGATGCAGGAGCCGCAGGTGGAGTCGCCGCTTCCCGGCGAGGAACAGGCGCTGGGGTGGACGGTGCGCCGCTGGGGCGCGCTCGTCTGCCTGGCCCAGGATGCCGACACCATCGGCCAGCGGGCGTTCCTGAGGGTCGTGCCCGAGCGGCGCTTCGCACTGTGCGTCATGACCAACAGCCCCCCGGGCGCCGCGCTGGCCGGGGAGCTGATATCCCGCGTCGCCGCGGACCTCCTCGATGTCGACGCCTCGCCGGTCGTCGCCCCCGCGCCGGCGTCGCCGCCGCTCGACCCGGAGCGCCTCCGTGGCAGCTACGAGCGGCTGCACCAGCGGGTGGAGGTGAGCCTGGACCCCGACACCGGCCGCCTCGTCGCAGACGCCGAGCCGTCGGGGGTGCTCGGCGCCCTCGGCATCGGGCCCATGCGGCTCGAGCTCCGGCCCCTCGATGCCGAGGCCGGCGCCTTCCTCGCGCTCGACCCCCGCGCCGGCGTCGACGAGGTGGTCGTCTTCGCATGGCCGGGCGAGGCCGAGGCCGATGCCGACGCCTCCGGCGTCTACATCGACGGCCGCCTCCACCGCCGCGCCGACTAGTGCCGTGAGGCGGCCGCCTCACGCGCCGGTGAGGATGGACTGCACCTCGTCGATGCTGTCGGCGGTGACCAGCACCAGCACCTCGTCGCCGGGCAGCAACCGCGTGTCACCCCGGGGGACCACCACGCGGTCGTTGCGCAGCACGGCCACCACCGTGGAGTCGCGGGGGAAGTCGAGGCCCACGACCTCGCGGTTGGCCGCCGGGCTCTCGCTGGCCAGCGTCACCTCGATGAGGCTCGCTCGGCCGCCCTCGAACGACAACAGCCGCACCAGCGACCCGACGCTCACCGCCTCCTCGACCAGCGCGGTCAGCAGGTGCGGGGTCGACACCGCCACGTCGACGCCCCAGTTCTCGTTGAACAGCCATTCGTTCTTGGGGTTGTTGACCCTGGCCACCACCCGTGGGACGGCGAACTCCTGCTTGGCCAGCAGGCTGATGACAAGGTTGTCCTCGTCGTCCCCGGTGACCGCGGCCACGACGTCGGCGTCGTTCAGCCCGATGCCGCGGAGGCTGTCGACCTCGCAGGCGTCTGCCACGTGCCAGGTGGCCCCTGCGGGATACCCGGTGGAGCTCATGCGGCTGACGTGGTCGCCATCCTGCTCGATGATGTGCACCTCGTGGCCGGCCCGCTGCAGCTCGTCGGCGATGAAGCTGCCGACGGCGCCGCCACCGGCGATCACGACCTTCACTGGTGGACGCCCCCGCCGGTCTCCGCGCCGCCCAGGTGCTCGTCCACGTCGGACACGTGCCCGATGGCGACGGCGAGATAGACGAGGTCGCCGTCCTGCGTGACGAGGTCCGGCGTGGCGACCTGGGCCGTGCCCATGCGGGCCACGGCCACCGCGCGGGCCACGCCCGGGATCTCGATCTCGCCCAAGGGGCGGCCGGCCCAGTTCCCGGTCACCTCGCGCTCCACCAGCACGACCCCGGCGCTCGGGTCGATCCAGTCGCTCTCCTCGGCCTCGGGGATCAACCGCCGCAGCACCCGATCGATCGTCCACTGGACCGTGGCGATCGTGGGGATCCCCAGGCGCTCGTAGATGATCGCCCTCCTGGGGTCGTAGATGCGGGCGACGACCCGCTCGATCCCGAAGGTCTCGCGGGCCACGCGGGCGATGAGGATGTTGGAGTTGTCGCCGCTTGTCACCGCCGCGACCGCGTCGGCGTCGCGGATGCCCGCCTCCTCCAGCCGCTCCCGGTCGAAGCCGACGCCAACGATCTGCTTGCCTGCGAAGCCGCTGTGGAGCCGCCTGAACGCACGGGGGTCCTTGTCCACGATGGCGACCGAGTGGCCCTTGTCCTCGATGATGCGGGCGAGCCCCGAGCCGACTCGCCCACAGCCCACGATCACCACGTGCATCTATTTCCCGCCCTTGCTGCGGGGCAGCGGGCCGCTCGGGCTCCGGCGTGTTGCTTCCCCCCTCGCCCGGCCGTTCGGGCCGGGCTCGCTCTCTCGCCCACCGGGACGCTGGCTCATGGCCGGCGAAACTACTGCAATGCCTGGCGAACTCCTCCACTGACCTGGTGGCCCGGCCTGCAAAGCGCTGCCCGCCTCTTGCGGTGGTCGCCTTTGTAAGGCATGCTTACCGGTCCATGCGTAGCACCGTTTCTGAGCTGGAGCAGGAGCGCACGACGGCCCGATGATCGTCTGCCACTGCCAGGTCGTGTCCGACAAGACGATTCGGGCCGAGATCGAGTCCGGCGCCTGCACCGTGGGCGAGTTGGTCCGCCGCTGCGGTGCCGGTTCGTGCTGCGGCGGCTGCCGGCCGACGATCGGCGCGCTCCTCGCCGTCCACGCGCCGCTCCCGGCGGCCGAGCGCGCCCAGCCCGCGGCCTAGCTCGGCAGGTGACCACTAGCCTCCCGGGCTGTCGTCGCCGTCCGGAGGCATCCAGATGCATGCGCCCCCCGAGATCATCGAGCTGCTCAACGACGTGCTGACCGCCGAGCTCACGGCGGTCAACCAGTACTTCGGGCACGCCAAGATGCAGGCCAACTGGGGCTATCGCCGCCTGGCCGAGCACGCCCGGGACGAGTCGATGGACGAGATGCGCCACGCCGACGAGCTGATCGAACGCATCCTCTACCTGGAGGGCATGCCCAACCTGCAGCGCCTCGGCTCCGTTCGGCTCGGGGAGGACCCGGTCGAGCAGCTACGGCTCGACCTCGAGCTCGAACGTGAGGCCGTGGCCCGCTTCAACCAGGGCATCGCGCTGGCCGTCCAGCTCGGCGACAACGGCACTCGTCGCCTCCTGGAGAAGATGCTCACCTCCGAGGAGGACCACGTCGACTGGCTGGAGACCCAGCTCGGCCTGGTCGAGGGCCTGGGCGAGCAGCTCTACCTCAGCGAGCAGCTACACACCTGAGCGATCACGCAACAGGTCGCGGATCTCGGTCAGCAGCGCCGCCTCGTCGGACAGCTCCTCAACCGGCTCCTCGCCCCGGCGTCGGCGCTCGTTGAGCACGTTGATCGGCTTCACGATGAAGAAGAACACCGCGGCGGCGATGAACAGGAACTGGATGATCGCGTTGATCACCTCGCCGTACTCGAAGGTGCTGTCGTTGATCGTGAAGTCCAGGTCGCTGAAGTCCGTGCCGCCGATCATGCCGATCAGCGGCGTGATCATCCCCGCAACGATGGCGTTGACGATGGCGACGACAGCGAGGCCGATGACGACGGCGACGGCGAGGTCGACGACGTTGCCCCGAGAGATGAACTCCTTGAACTCCTTGAAGACGTTCGCCACTTCTCGTCTCCCTCATTGGGGTGGCTCCCACGTGGACGCCGTACCGTACACAGTCGACTGCGGCCAGGGAGGGGTTCAGTGGAGGTCGCCATCACGGGCGCCAGCGGGCTGATCGGGTCGGCACTCAGCCGCGCCCTGCGGGACGACGGCCACATCGTGCGGCCCCTAGTTCGCCCCGCATCGACGGGTCAGCGGGCCGGCCCGGACGCCATCGGCTGGGACCCGGTGGCGGGCACGATCGAGGCGGCCGCGCTCGAGGGCATCGACGCCGTCGTGCACCTCGCCGGCGCCGGCATCGGCGACAAGCGCTGGTCGCCGGCGCGCAAGCGGGAGATCCGCGACAGCCGGGTACGGGGCACCGACCTCCTGGCCCGCACACTGGCCGGGCTCGACCGCCCGCCGGCCGTGTTCGTCTCCGGCTCGGCCGTCGGCCTCTATGGCGACCGGGGCGACGAGGTGCTCACCGAGCGGTCCGCACCGGGCGCGGACTTCCTGGCCGGCGTCGTGCAGGCGTGGGAGGCGGCGGCCCAGCCGGCCGTCGACGCCGGCATCCGCACCGTGTTCCTCCGCAACGGCGTCGTCCTCGCCGCCGAGGGCGGCATGCTGCCCCGGCTCGTGACCCTGTTCCGGTTCTTCGTCGGCGGGCGGCTGGGATCGGGCCGCCAGTGGCTGAGCTGGGTGTCGATCGATGACGAGGTGGGTGTCATCCGGTTCCTGTTCGACCAAGCGGACGCTTCGGGGCCGGTCAACGTGACGGGCCCGACCCCGGTCACCAACGCCCAGTTCACCGAGGCACTGGGTGCGGCCCTCCACCGCCCGACGGTGGTACCCGTCCCGGCCGTCGGTCCCCGCCTGGTCCTCGGCCGGGAGATGGCCGACGAGATGCTGTTCGTCAGCCAGCGGGCCGTGCCCGCGGCGCTCACCGCCGCCGGCTACCGGTTCACGCATCCCGACGTCGCGACCGCACTGGGCGCCCTAGTCGGCGATCGGCGGTGAACGCACGCGATCCCGGGGCGGCGGCCGGCCGGCCCGGCGTGGCGGCCTTCGACTTCGACGGCACGCTCACGCGGCGCGACACGCTGCTGCCGTTCCTCCGCCGGGCCTGCGGCCACTGGCCGGTCGTGCGGGCGGCCGTCGCGGCACGCGGCGCCCGGGGCCGCGATGCGTTCAAGGTGGCGCTCGTCGGCCGGCTGTTCCGGGGGTGGCCTGCCGAGCGGCTCGACGCCATGGGGCACGCCTATGTCCCCACGCTGCTCGCCGCGCTGCGCCGCGGATCCCGGGAGCGGCTCGACTGGCACCGCCGGCGCGGGCATGCCGTGGTGATCGTCTCGGCCTCGCTCGGCGCGTATCTGCGGCCGCTCGCCGACCACCTCGGGATCGACGACGCCCTGGCGGTCGAGCTGGTCGCCGACGCCGCCGGCACGCTCACCGGCGAGGTGGTGGGCGGCCTCAACAACCGGGGTCCGGAAAAGGTGGCGCGGCTCCGAGCCTGGCTCGACGCGCGGTTCGGGCCCGGGAGCGACGTCGAGCTGTGGGCCTATGGGGACTCGCCGGGAGACACCGACCTGTTGGCGATGGCCGACCATCCCCACTGGATCGGGCGCCGGGCGCCCCGGCCCGGCGCCTAGCCGACCGCGCTCACTTCGGCTGCATCCGCACGCCGCCGTCGACGCGGATCACCTCGGCGTTCATGTAGCTGTTGGACAGGAGCTCGGTGGCCATGCTGGCGAACTCGCCGGCCGTGCCCAGCCGGTCGGGGAACAGCACGTCGCGCTTGAGCCTCTCCTTGAACTGCTCGCTGGCCTCGCCCTCGCCGTAGATCGGCGTGTCGATGAGCCCGGGGGCGATGCAGTTGACCCGGATGCCGACCACCGACAGGTCGCGGGCGATGGGCAGGGTCATGCCCACGACGCCGCCCTTCGACGCCGAGTAGCTCGCCTGGCCGATCTGCCCATCGAAGGCGGCCACCGAGGCCACGGTCACGATGGCGCCCCGCTCGCCGTCGGCCAGCGGCTCGGTCTGTGACATCGCTGTGGCAGCCAGCCGGATGCAGTCGAAGGTGCCGATCAGGTTGATGTCGACGACCTTGCGGAACAGGCCGAGGTCGTGGGCCGACCCGTAGTGCCCGTCCTTGCCGATCGTGCGGGTGGCCCAGCCGATGCCGGCGGCGGTGACCAGCGCCCGCAGCGGGCCGAGCTCCCGGGCTGCGTCCACCGCGGCGATGACCTGCTCGGTCTGGGTGACGTCGCAGGGGACGAACAGGCCATCGATCTCCTTGGCGAGGGCTTCGCCCTTGTCCTGTTGGCGGTCGAGGTCGGCGATGGCCACCTTGGCGCCGCGCCCGGCGAGCGCCTGCGCGGTGGCGGCGCCCAGGCCCGAGGCGCCGCCGGTGACGATGGCAGAGATCCCGTTCAGCTCCATCCGAAGGACTGTATTGACTGCCCGGTCAAGCAGGCGAACCGTGCCCCGCTCAGGACCGGGCGTCGCCGGTGTAGTAGCGCTCGGCCAGCGCCCACGCGTCCTGGCCGCACCGGGAGCCGACTTGCCGGCCGTCAAAGTCGTCGGCACGGATGTGGATGCCGCCGAAGATCCGCGAGATGCCCGCCTGGTCGGCCGCGTCGAAGTAGGTGGCCCACTGGAGCGTCACGTCACTCGTCGGCCCCGCCTCGGTCACGAGCTTGCCGGCGGGGACCGTCCAGTGCGAGATGCCGCCAGGGAAGTACGGGTCCCCGGTGAACGCCGCCATGACCTCGGCGGCGGCGCGGCTGAAGGTGCTGTGGCCGGACACGTAGCCGGCGAACGCCGGGGTCACGAACGTGGCCCGCTGGTAGGGGACCCAGTCGACCGCCCGGATCCACCCGACCCCGCTGGCTCGGGAGGGGTCGTCGGGGTTGCCCCTCCACGCCCTGACGGCGATCTCCCCCACGTGGCCGGCCAGGCCCTCGTGCCGCTGGCCCGGGGCGCTCGATTCCGGCGTGATCACCTCGACGAGGCCGTCGACCAACGGCAGGCCCTCGGGATCGTACGCGGGCGCAGCGGGATCGCCGGATTGTCCCCTGCCGCCCATGTACCGGATCATCGAGATCGGGCGTGCGGAGTCGTAGTAACCCTTGACGCCCCAGGCCGCCACGGCGGCGTCGTGGACGGCGCCGTTGAGGGCCAGGTAGAGCTTGACGTCCCACTCGAGTCGGTCGACCACCGGTCCGGTGCCGCCGATGCGCAGCTCGAATCCCGGCGTGTCCGAGACCTCGTTGGCGATGGTGTTCCAGTGGCCGGGCGGCGTCTCCGACTCGGGCCCGTCGGCCCAGAACTCCGCCAGCGCCCGGGCGAAGTCGCCGCGGAGCACCTCGTTGGGCGCGTACGGCTCACCCGTCGCCGGGTTGACCTCGTAGCCGTCGCCGTCGTTGGTACCGAGCGGGTTGTCGCCCATGGCGCCCGGGCTGATGTCGATCGTGGCGCCGTCGCCGGCGTCGAGGTAGCTGCTGTCGCGGAGCACGTCGACGGCCGCCTCCTTGAAGGCGGCGTCGCTGGCGGCGCCGTCGCCGAGGCGTGGCGGTGGCCCGGGGTCGACCGGCAGGCCGTCCGCGCCGCCGGATCCTGGGAGGGCGAAGGCCTCGACGTGACCCCACTGCGGGCCCACGAAGCGCTGGACGTTCCCGGGGATGGGCAGGCCGTTCTGCGCCACGATCTGGGCGAGCGCCAGCGGCTGCCACCGGTTGGGGTCGCGCATCTGGGCGCCCGGATCCGCCACCACCAGGGGTTGGTTCACGGGCCGGTAGTCGGTGTCGATGTAGCGGCGCTCCTCCAGGGAGCCGTCGTCGACCCCACGGTCGATCACCGTCTGGGCGATGCGGTTGCCGAGTGCCGCGGGCGAATCGCCCTCGGTGCTCGCGTAGTCGATGCGGTAGCAGAGCGACTCCATGGTGTGGACCAGCTCGTCGAACGTCGCCTCGAGCCCGGCCGCCAGCGAGTAGCGATGGAGCAGGATGCGGTAGGCGGCGAAGCTGATCGCCGCCTCGCGGGCGGCCTCGACGTCGTCGGCCTCGTGCTTCTCGTCGACGAAGTAGCCGTCGGCGTCGGGGTCGTAGGCGGCCCAGGCGTCCCACATCGCCGCCGAGGTGTGGAAGAGGTTCCTGGCGTGGACCGTGGGTGCCGGCACGTCGCGGCGGATGGCGTCCAGCGACGCCTCGTCCCACACCCGGGCGACGGACCGACCGTCCCCGTCGGCGGGCCGACAGCCATCCATCGTGTAGGCGTCGGCCCCCGACCCCGCACCCGACCCCGATCCCGAGCACGCCGTCGACGCCAGCACGATGATGACGGCCGCCACCATCCCGAACTTGGGCGTCATTCCGGTGGCTCCACGACGAGGATCCGGTTGGCCGCGACGTCCTCGAGGACCGTCTCCTCGCCGCCCGGCCACGCGACCACGAGCTTCGACACCTCCGCCGCGTCGCCGAGACCGAAGTGGGCGCGGGGGTCCTCGGAGGACAGGTAGCTGCTGCCGGCCTGCACCTCGCGGGTCAGCTCGCGGCCGTCGGCCAACGAGACGGTGACCACGGCGCCGGGGAAGAACCCGTCGAGCGCCACCGCGAGCCAGCTTCCCGACGCCGCCCGGTTCTCGAGCAGCACGAGCGGCCCGCCGATCGTGCCCACGGCCACGTCGAGGTCGCCGTCGTTGTCGTAGTCGGCGATCGCCGAACCGCGCGCCAGCAGCGGGCCGACCTCGGCGAGCCCCGCGGCCGCCCCCACGTCCTCGTAGAGCGCCCGCGACTCCTGCGCCTCCAGGTTGCCGAAGACCTGCAGTGGCTCGGCGTCCGCGGCGAGGTCGGTCACGGGAATGTCGCCGTTGGCGACGACGAGGTCGAGGTCGGTGTCCAGGTCGAGGTCCGCCCACGTCACGCCCCAGCCCGTCGCGCCCCCCAGGTCGATGCCCAGGTCGCCCCGCACGTCGACGAACGAGGGATCGACCAGGTCCGACTCCTCGCCGCGGAATGCGCCGTGGACCTGGCCCCGGGCGTTGGTGACGAACAGGTCCTCCCGCCCGTCGGCGTCGTAGTCGGCGCCGGCCACGCCCATGCCCGCACCGGGATCGGCGACCCCGGCCCTGCCGGCCAGCTCCTCGAACCGGAAGCCGAGCCCGGCCGGATCGGCGTCGGCGCCGCCCGGCCAGCCCACGTTGTCGTACAGGCGGTCGGGCTTGGTGTCGTTGGCGACGTACAGGTCGAGGTCGCCGTCGCCGTCCGGGTCGGAGAACAGGGCACCGAGCCCGTACTCGAAGTTGGCCACCTCGAGGCCGGCCGTCATGCCCACCTCTCGGAAGCTCACCCGCCCCCCGTCGGTGCGTCCCCGGTTGAGGTAGAGCAGGTCGCGCACCCCGGTGTACGTGTTGGGGAACCCCTGCGTCGCCCCCTCGATCGGGCTGCCGAGGTTGGCGTAGCCGGCGACGAAGAGGTCGGGCCAACCGTTGCCGTCGACGTCGCCGACGGCCGCCCCCGCGTACCAGCCCATCGCCGGCGCCCCGGCCTCCTCGGCCCCCTCGGCCCCCTCGGTGAACGTGCCGTCGCCCTCGTTCCACAGGAGCTGGGCCCGCTGGGCGCCCGTGACGTAGAGGTCGGTGTGGCCGTCGAGGTCGAAGTCGGCGGCGACGCAGCCATTGCCCTGCATCGCCAGGTCGGCACCGGAGCCGTCGCTGACGTCGACGAACGCCCCCTCGACGTTGTGGAACAGCGCGCTCCGCGGGAGGCCGCCCGCCTCCTCCCAACGGCCGGCCTCCCGTGCGGCGTAGGAGTTGACGGCGTAGAGGTCGAGCCAGCCGTCGGCGTCGTAGTCGAGCCAGCAGACCCCCGCACCCTGCATCGCCGCCGGCTCGGGGGTCACACCCCAGTGGAACGCCCCGTGCCGGAAGTCCAGCCCGACGTCCGCGGCCATATCGACGAGCTCGATCCGCGAGGGCCCCGGTCGGGCGTCTGCGGTGGTCGCCGCCGCCGGCCGGGATCCGGGGGGCCCCGAGGCATCGCCGTCCCCGTCCGCCGGGTCCGACGAGCAGGCGGCAATCGCCAGCGCGGCGGCGATCGCCGCACCGCTCAGGGTCCGAGCGTTCACACCACGCCGCGGGCCGCCCGGCGGCGCTTCGACAGGGCGTCGACGAGCACGGCGGCGAGCAGGACCAGTCCGGTGATCACGAACCTCGTGCCCGTGGCCAGGTTGAGCAGCCCCATGCCGTTGTCGATGGCGATGATCACCACGGCGCCCAGGAGGGCTGAAACAACGCGCCCGCGACCGCCGAACAGGCTGGTGCCGCCGATGACCGCGGCCGCGATCACCTGTAGAAGCAAGTTGCCCCCGCCGGTGTTGGTGGCCACCGAACGGAGGCGGGAGGCGAGGATGACGCCGCCCAGCCCCGCCATGAAGCCGGCGATCATGAACACGGCGATCCGGACGCGGTCGACGTTGATGCCGGCCCGGCGGGCGGCCTCGGCGCTGCCACCGACGGCGTAGACGTGCCGTCCGAAACGCGTGCGCGCAGCCACGAACGACCAGAACACGAACAGGAGCAGCACGAGCACGGTGACCTCGGGCACGCCGCGGTCGCGGTTGGCGTACCAGACCGCCAGCGCCACCACGGCGGCGAGCCCGGCCACCTGCAGGGCGATCACCACGCCTGGCTTGGCGTCGAGACCGCGGGCCAGCCGCGAGCGCGCCGTCTGCAACTGCGACAGCGCGTAGCCAGCCACGCCGATGCCGGCGACCACCCACCCCCCGGCGTCGTTGAGGAAGTCGTTGGCGATGCCGATGACGGTGTCGTCCTGGATGCGGATGGTGCCGGACGTCGAGTACTCCGTCGTCATGATCAGGACGACCCCGGACCAGATCAACAGCCCCGCCAGCGTGACCACGAACGACGGCACGCCCGCCTTGGTGATCACGAGCGCCTGCAACAGGCCGATCAGGGTCGTCACGATCAGCCCGACGGCGACGGCGGCCCACCAGGGCCAGTCGGACGCGTCGGGCCGCAACAGCAGCGTCATGGTGACGGCACCCACGGCGCTGACGAATGCCACCGACAGGTCGATCTCGCCGATCAGCAGCACGAACACCACCCCGATGGCGATCGTGGCGATGTGGGCCATCTGCAGGAGCAGGTTGGTGAAGTTGCGCTCGGTGAAGAACGTGTCGTCGAGCGTGCCGAACACGATGCCGATGACGATCAACCCCACGACGATCGGGAGCGCGCCCAGTTCGCCGGCGCGCACCCCCTGCCACCAGCGGCGGACGTACGCACCAAGCGTGTCTGCCCGCGCTTCGAGCGGGATCTCGGTCGCGGCCGGCAGCGGCTCCTCGGCGGTCGGCTCGGCCTGGGCGCCCGGTTCCGCGCGGGCCTGCGACTCGGTGCCTGGATCGATCGTCATGGCTCGGTGACTCCGGCGTCGGCCATCCCCGGCACGTGCTCGAGCGTGCCGGCCGTGATGGCGTGGACCACCTCCTGCTGGGTCGTCTCCGCCCTGTCGAGCATTGCCACGCGCTGCCCCAGGCGCAACACCGTGATCCGGTCGGCGACCTCGAAGACGTCGTGGAGGTTGTGCGAGATGATCACAACTCCCAGGTCCCGGTCGGCAAGGCGACGCACGAGGTCGAGCACCTGGCGGGTCTGGGCGACGCCGAGCGCGGCCGTGGGCTCGTCGAGGATCAGCATCTTGGAGTTCCACATGACCGACTTGGCGACGGCCACCGCTTGCCGCTGCCCGCCCGACAGGCCGGCCACGGTCTGGCGCACCGACCCCAGCGTGGTCACCGACAGCCCCTCGAGCGTCTCCTGAGCGGCGTGCTCCATGCTCGACTCGTCGAGCACGAAACCCTGGCGGGTGCGCTCGCGGCCGAGGAACATGTTGGCCGTGACATCGAGGTTGTCCGCCAGCGCCAGGTCCTGGTAGACGACCTCGATGCCCAGGCGGGCGGCGTCCCTGGGGGCGTGGATGGCAACCGGCTCGCCCTGGAAGCGCACCTTCCCCTCGTCGAAGGGGTAGATCCCGGCCACGCACTTGACGAGCGTCGACTTGCCGGCCCCGTTGTCGCCGACGAGCGCCATCACCTCCCCCGCGTTGACCTCGAAGTCGACGCGGTACAGGGCCTGTACCGCGCCGAACGCCTTCGAGACCCCCTCGCACTCGAGGAGAGGTGGGCTTTCCGTCACGAGTTCTGCTGGCAGAAGTCGGTGCTCGCCACCTCGCCCGTGCAGAGCTCCTCGACCGTGCGGAACTCGTCCGCGATGACCGTGTCGGCCACGTTGTCGACGGTCACGCCGATCGGCACCAGTGCGACGTAAGGCACGATCCCATCGCCCTCGGCCTCGTCGCTCGGCTCGCCGGACTCGGCCTCGATGCCGATGACCGACACGTCGGAACCTCCGGACGCCAGCTGCGACTCGTACGACTCGGCCGCCTCGACGATGTCGTCGCCGGACCGGAGTGCCAGCGCGATCGCGGCGGCGACGCCGGCCTCATCCTGGATGGGCTTGTACACGCTCACCGTCTGCTTGCCGAGCAGGACGTTCTGGATGCCGGCCTGAGTGGCGTCCTGCCCGCTCAGTGGAACCGGCCCGACGCCTGCGGCCTCGAGCGCGTTGATCACCGAGTTGGCCAGGCCGTCGTTGGCGGCAAACACGGCGTCGACGTCGTTGTTGTTGTCGACCAGGATCTGCTCCATCAGCGTCTGGGCTTCGGCGTTGTCCCAGCCCGGAACGAACTGGTCGGCGATCAGTTCCCAGTCGCCGGCATCGACCCGCTCCTGGACGGTCTCGTCGTAGCCCTGCTTGAACAGGAACGAGTTGTTGTCCTCTTCGCCGCCGTTGAGCTCCACCACGCGTGCTGGAGACACACCCAGCGCGTCGATGGCAGGCTCGACGGCCTCGGCCATGGCCGCACCTACCGCCACGTTGTCGAAGCTCACGTAGGCGGCGCCACCGGAGCCGCCGGTGTTGAACCGGTCGTACTCGACCACCTCGACGCCGGCGTCCTTCGCCTGGTCGATGATCGTGGCCCCGGACCCGGTGTCGAGGCTGGTGAGCACGATCACGCTGGCGCCGTCGGCGATGGCCTGCTCGGCCTGTGACTGCTGCGTGGCGGCGTCGCCCTCGGCGTTGACGATCGTGAAGTCGTCGCCCTCCGAGAGCCCGGCGGCCTCGAACGCCTCGGTGAAGTACGGCGCATCTTCCTGCTCCCACCGGTCCGACGATGCCGTGTCGGGCAGGAGCACCCAGATGCTGCCCTCGTCGCCGCCTCCGTCGGTCGCCGCTTGGCCGCCGTCATCGTCGTCGTCACCACAGGCGGCAGCGACCAGGCCGAGGACGGCCAGCGTCGCGAACAGCCGCCAGGTGCGCTTCTTTACGGACATGTGTTCCCCCTCATATCGCCCTCCAACGCCTGAAGCTACGACGGCGGCCGCGAACAGAACGCGAACGTTGCGCCGTCGGCGTGAACGAACCGTGAAGGACCGCCCGCATCGGTCACCCTGCCACGAACCGGTACCCCGACCGCGGCTCCGTGACGAACAGCGGCGGTCCGGCGGGATCCTCGAGCTTGGCGCGCAGGCGCGCCATGTAGACGCGGGTGTACTCGGTCTGCGTCTCGTAGCCGTGGCCCCAGACCCGACGCAGGAGCGTCGCGTGCGTCAGCAGCACGCCGGGATTGGTGGCGAACTCGCGGAGCAGGGCGAACTCCGTGGGCGTGAGGTGCACGAGGGACCCCGCCTTGGTGACCTTGCTCGCCGCCACGTCGATCTCGACGTCGCCGGCCCGCACCAGCGTCGGCGCCGTGGGCGCCAGCGGCGCCGGCCGACTGCGGCGAAGCGTGGCGTTGATGCGGGCGAGCAGCTCCTCGATGCCGAACGGCTTGGTCATGTAGTCGTCGGCGCCGAGGTTGAGGGCTCGCACCTTGTCCGTCTCCGCCCGTCGGGCCGACAGCACGATGATCCCCACCGACGAGCGCTCGCGCAGCTCACGACACAGCTCGAAGCCGTCGATGCCCGGCAACATGAGGTCGAGCAGCACGGCGTCGGGCTCGTTGGCCTCGAGCATGGCGACGGCGTCCAGGCCGTCCTTCGACACGACGACGTCGTGCGCCCGGGCGATGAGGTTGGACCGCACGAGGTCGACGATGTTCTGGTCGTCTTCGACGAGCAGCACGGTCGTGCGATCAGACATGATCCGGCGCCCCGGCCGCCTCCACCAGGTTCCACGACGCATCCAGGCGGGCGTTCGACGAGTCGGTGGGCGGCTCGCACGGGAGCGTGACGACGAAGCGGGCACCGCCGCCCGGCCGGCCGTGGGAGCGGGGCGCATGGCCGACCGGCACCGCCTCGAGGCTCCCGCCGTGGGCCTCGACGATCCCCTTGGCGATCGGCAGGCCCAGGCCGGCGCCCGTCCGATCGGCGCGGCCCCGCACCCGGGGCTCGAAGATGCGGCCCACGAGGGCGGGCGGGATGCCGGGACCATGATCCGCGACCTCGGCCTCGACGGTCCCCCGGCTGGTCCCCCGCCGCAGGGTGACGTCGATGCCGTCGGGCGAGCCGCCGTGAGCGACGGCGTTCTCGAGCAGGTTGACGAACACCTGCTCCAACCGGTCGTGGTCACCCCACATCGGCTCGAGGTCGGCGTCGGCGTGGACCCGGATCGTCGAGCCGGCAGCCACGAGGCGAACCGCCGCCTCCACCACCAGCCGGAGGTCGCACCAGTGGCGCTGGAGGCGCAGGACGCCGGACTCGATGGCGGTCGAGTCGAGTAGGTCCCCCACGAGCCGCCCGAGCCGGGCCCCCTCGCTGGCGATCGAGCGCAGGAACCGGTCGGTCGACGCCGCGTCCCACGTGAGGTCGGGCTGTAGCAGCGTCGAGGCGTAGCCCTGGATGGCGGTGAGCGGCGTCCGGAGCTCGTGGCTGAGCGACGACAGGAGCTCCCGCTGGATGGCCTGCGAGCGGCGCAGCGCGGCGGCCTCGAGGCGGGTGTGTTCGAGCGCCTCGCCCTCGATGGCCAGGGCCAGGGACCGCGTGGCGTCGTCCAGCAGCTCGAGCGTGTCGCCGGTGGCGGCGTCGCCGGCCGGCAGGTGGGCCACGAGCACGGCCCGGCCCTCGGGATGCCGGAGTGCGACCGCCGCCAGGTCGGGTTCGACGAACCGCGCCTGCCCGTCCGCCCCCCCGGCGAGGACGGACCGGGCCGCGCCCCGGAACCGGAGCTCCATCGCCGCGGGGTCACCGTCACCGTTGTCGTGCATGACCCGGGGCTCGAGCGCACCGTCCTTCTCGATGAGGACGGCCACGCCGCCCGCCCCCAGGGCCCGGCTCAGCGCGAGCAGCGACGCGCCCAGCCCGCCGGCCGCCCGGTCGGGGGTTGCCACCACGGTCTCGAGCATCGTCCGCAGCGACTCCAGGACCCGGTTGCGGCGCGAGACCTCGGTGAGCAGCCGCTCCCGCTCGATGGCCGACGCCACGTAGCCGAGGTAGAGCCGCGCCAACTCGAGCTGTGCCGGCTCGGGCCGGCCGACCCACGTGGCATAACCGGTCACGGTGCCGAGCACGCCGTGTGTGCCGACGATCGGCGCCGCCCACTCGCTGCGGATGCCCGACGCCGCCGCCGCTCGCCGGTAACGCTCGGGGGCCGGATGCACCGCGAGGTCCTCGACGACCACGGCCTCGGCCTCGGCGGCGGCCAGCCCCGCGCATCCGCCCGCCACGCCCAGCGCCAGGCGGTCGTTGACGGCGAGGAGGGGGGCGCGCAGCCCGACGGCGGCGCTGCGGCGCAGGACGGGATCGGCGCCGTCGGGCGACTCGAGCAGGTGGACGCACAGCATCTCCTGGTCGAGCGCGGCGGCCATCGCGGACACGATCAGGGGCAGCGACGCTGCGGGCTCCACGTCGGAGAGCTGGTCGACCAGGCTCCGGAGCCGCTGGAGCTGGCGCCGGGCCATCGAGTCCATCTCGATGCCCGACATCAGGGCCACGATGTCGTCGCGGTGCACCTCGAGCGGCGAGACGTCGGCCACGACCCGGCCGTCGCGGAGGACGACGACCCGGTCGGCCAGCGCGAAGACCTGGTCGAGGTCGTGGGTCACCAGCAGGATGCCGGCCCCTGAGTCGCGACACTGCCGGATCACGCCCTGCACCCGCAGCGTCTCGGCGACCCCCAGCGACGCGGTCGGCTCGTCCAGCAGCAGCAGCCGGGGTTCGGACATGAGCGCACGCCCCAGGGCCACGAGTTGGCGCTGGCCCCGGGACAGCCCCCGCACCGGCCGGTCCAGCGGCAGGGTCTCGGCCCCGACCCGCTGGAGCACCGACGCCGCGCCCCCGCGCATGTCGCTCTCGGCGATCAACCAGCGGCCCGGCTCGCGGCCCAGGAACACGTTGGCGACGACGTCGAGCTCCTCGCACAACCCGTGGTCCTGCCAGAGCACCTCGATCCCCGCCTGGCGCACCTGGTCGGGCGTCGAGGGCAGCGGGGCGCCGTCGACCCAGGCCTCGCCCTCCTCGGGCTCGAGGATGCGGGCCAGGCAGGCGACCAGCGACGACTTGCCGGCGCCGTTCTCCCCCACGAGGGCGACCACCTCGCCGGCGCCGACCCGCAGGGACACGTCCCGCAGCACCGTGAGGCGCCCGAACCGCTTGGTGATCCCGCGCGCGTCGAGCCGCGGCGCCGGGCCGCGCGGAGGCGGCTGTCGCGTTGCGCTGACCTCCGTCACCCGCACCCTCCGTGGCCGTCGACCGGGCTGCCCCGCCATTTTGACCCGCCGGGCGACGGCCCGCGACCGCCGGCTAGTGCGACGGCTCGTGACGCTCGCCCGTTTCGAGCGCCGCCGCCCATTCGTCCAGGTCCGCGTCGGGCTGGAGCACGACCATGACGAAGCGCACGGGGCGCCTGTGGTCGTTGCTGTAGGCGTGCGGCCGGTCGGCGTGGAACAGCGCGGCGCCGCCGGCCGGGACGGGGTGGGCCACGCCGTCGACCTCGAGCGTGAGGGTCCCGTCGACGACGTGGAGCGCCTCGCGTGTGCCCTCGACGTGAGCCTCGGAGGCGTGCTGGTCGCCGGGTGCCAGCGTCCAGCGCCACAGCTCGGTGTGGTCCCTCTCGTCCGAGCCCACCAGCAGGTCACCGAAGCTGCCCTCCAGCCCGGCCCACAGCCGCGCGGTCTCCGCCGGCCGGACCACGCGCACGGCCGGAGCCTCGTGCAGCTCGACCAGCGCCGCCAGCGACACCCCGAGCGTCTCGGCGATCTTGCACATGGTTCCCAGGCTCGGATTCGTGCGGGCACCCTCGACGTGGACCAGCATGCCCTTGCTCACCCCGCTGCGTGAGGCGAGCTGGTCGAGGCTCCAGCCGCGCTCCGTGCGGAGGCGGCGGGTGTTGCGGGCGACGGCGGCGGCCACCGCCGCGGCTTCGGGCACTCGGTGCATCGTACCGACCGGATGGTGCATCACAGTGACCGATCACCTACAGTGCATCGAGCGGTCGTCGTGCGCGACCCCGGCCGACGTCGGCGCCGACCGCACCGGAAGCTCCCGTCCCATGGCCGCACTCCTCGCCCTCAGCGCCGCCGCCGCCTACGGCGTCGGCGACTTCCTCGGTGGCATCGCTGCGCGCCGCGAGCCGTCGACCGCGGTCGTCCTGTGGTCGCACGTGCTCGGGCTCGTGGTGCTCCTGGCGGTGGCGCCGGCGCTCGGCGGTGAGGCCTCCCCGCGGGCGCTGGTCGTCGGCGGCGTCGCCGGCCTGTTCGGTGGGGCGGGCGTGGCCCTGTTCTACCGGTGCCTGTCCCTGGGATCGATGAGCGTGGTGGCCCCCATCGCCGCCCTGCTGTCGGCGGCGGTGCCGGTCATGGCCGGGCTGGGCTCCGGCGAGCGGCCGTCGGTGGCGGCGGTCGCCGGAATCGGCATGGCGCTGGTGGCGGTCACGATGGTGTCGAGGGAACGTCCCGGGAGCGCGGGCGAGCGGGTGTTGCGGCTCCAGCCGCTCCTGCTCGCCGTCGGGGCCGGTGTCGCCTTCGGACTGTTCTTCGTGGCCGTCGACCGGGCCGGGAGCGATGCCGGCATCTGGCCCCTCGTGGGGGCACGGGTGGCATCGGTGTCGCTGTTCGCCGCCCTGGGCGCCGCCCGGGTGACCGCGGCCGGGCCGCCGCGCGCCGCCCTGGGGGCGGCCCTGGGCTGCGGCCTGCTCGATGCCGCCGCCAATGTGCTGTACGTGCTCGCGCTGTCGCACGGGCTGCTGTCGGTCGTCGCGGTGCTCACCGCCCTGTACCCGGCCGGCACCGTAATGCTGGCCCGTTACGTGCTCGGCGAGCGGCTGACCGGCGTGCAGCGGACGGGGCTCGCCGTCGCCGGCCTGGCGGCGGTGCTGATCGCCGCGTAGCGGGCGCCGTCACCCGGCCTTGGCCGGCGGCGCGGGCGGGGTGAAGCGGCAGAGGCGCTCGGCGTTGCCGCGCAGGATCTTGTGCTGCACGCCGTCCGGCAGGCCGGCACCGGGACCGGCTTCGGGAGCTGTAGTGGGCGCTTCCGCGAGCGTCCACTAGGAGGCGGACGACGAGGGCCGGCTCCGGGGCATGCCCAGGAAGTGCTCGGCGATGATGTTGCGGTGCACGTCGGTGGTGCCGCCGTAGATGGCGGTGCCCTGCGCGAAGCGGTGGGCGTACTCGAACCAACCCTCGGCCACGGCGCCGCCCACGCCCCGCGGCAGCAGGCCGGGCGGGCCCACCAGATCGAGCATCTCGACGGCGTCGCGTATGAACAGCTCGACCCCGACGATCCGCCCCATGGGCCCTGGCGTCATCTTGGCCAGCTCCACGTTGGCGGCGATCCGGGCCAAGCGCCGCCGCCGGATCGGGTCGTCGGCGGGGCGTGCGCCATCGCCGTCGGCCGGCGCACGGGCCCATGCCTCCAGCCGGTCGAGCGCCTCGAAGTACACGCCGAGGTACAGCCGGTTCTCGCCGGGAGACTCCTCGAGTGGGGTCGGTCCCGCCTCGTCCATGCCGTGCTCGGCGTTGAGGGCGCTGGTGACCACGCGCCAGCCGTCGTCGACGGCTCCGAGGCGCCAGCGGTCGGCCACCCGCACGTCGTCGTAATAGACCATGTTGGTGCGCTCGCCGCCGAGCGTGTGCACGGGCCCGATCTCCACGCCCGGCGTGTCGAGGGGGACGAGGAACATCGTGATGCCCTTGTGCTTGGGCACGCTCGGGTTGGTCCGGGTGACGAGGAACGTGTACTGGCAGTTGTGCGCGCCGGTGGTGAACATCTTCTGGCCGTTGATCACCCACTCGTCGCCGTCGCGGACCGCCCGGGTCTTGACGTTGGCCAGGTCGGACCCGGCGTCGGGCTCGGAGTAGCCGAGGCACATCCGCACCTCGCCCCGGGCGGCCGCCGGCAGCACCTCGGCCTTGACGTCGTCGCGCGCCCACCCGCGCACCGCCGCGGCCACCAGCCGCGTCGTCCCCCGCGTGACCGACGGCTCGTGCCGCCGGGTGAGCTCCTGTTCGAGGATGCTGGCGTGGAGGGTCGACAGGGCGGCCCCGCCCTCCTCCGCCGGCCACGTCGGGAAGATCCAGCCCCGCCGGCCGAGGGCCAGGTGCAGCTCGAGGTTCATGCCGTCGCCGGTGCGCCACTCGGCCTCGCGCACCTCGTCGGTGAGGTGTTCGTCGAGGAACGCGCGCACCTCGTCGCGGAACCGCCGGGTCTCGTCGTCGAACTCGATCAGGCCGAAGTCCACAATGCTGGTCCCCTCAGGCGGTCGGTGCGGCGGGGCCGTAGCGGGCCGCGGCGATGGTGTCGAGCTCGTGCGCCGGATCGCCAGCGACGAGGCTCCACCCCTTGGCGCGCCGGAAGAACAGGTGCATGTCGGACTCCACGGTGAATCCCAGCCCGCCCTGCACGTGGACCCCCACGGTCGGCCCATTCATCCCCGTCTCGACCGCGTGGAGGTAGGCCATGGGGATCAGGTCACGCGCCTCGTCGGGCTCGTTGTCGGCGAACCACGCCGCCCTCCACACCAGCCGGCGGGTGCCGGTGACCGCCATCGCCACGTCGACCAGAGGGTGCGACACCGCCTGGAAGGTGGCGATCGGCACGCCGAACGCCACTCGGTTGATGGCGAAGTCGACGGCGCGGCGCAGGGCGGCGTCGGCCAGCCCCACGAGGGCGGCCGCCGTCAGGAGCTTCCACTCGGCGACGGCCCGGTCGAAGAGCCGAGCCGCCTCGGCACCCGATGCCAACACGCGGCGGTCGGTGTCCGTCCCGTCGAGGAGCCAGGGCGCCAGCGGCGTCGACCCGTGGTTGGCGACCGCCCGTGGCGGCTCGTCCCGTGTGACCAGCACCAGCTCGTCGCCCGCCCGCGCGATCACGCCGTCGGCGATGGCCCCGGCGGGAACGAGCTGGGCCCGTCCCTCCGGGTGGGGATGCAGGGCCACGGTCGCGAGGCGGTTGCCGTCGACGGCGTCGCCTAGCCACTGGTCCCGGCAGCTCGCCAGCAGCCGCGCCGCGACCACGGCCTCGACCAAGGGAACCGGGGCGAGGAACGCGCCCTGTTGCTCGGCGACGAGGACCAGCTCGGTCAGGCCCGCACCGTCGCCGCCCGCCGCCTCGGGAACGGCCATGGCCACGATCCGCATGTCGAGGAGCTGCCGCCAGACCTTCTCGTCGTACCCGGGTGGATCGGCGGTTGCCGCGGCCTCGACGCGCTCGATCGGGCAGCTGCGCTCGAGCGCAGTCCGGAAGGCACTCCGGACGGCCTCCTGCTCCTCGTCCAGCGAGAAGTCGGCTCGTCGCAGCGTCATGGCGTGCCCCGACCGATCGCGCGGGCCGGTCGGGCCGCGATCATGCGGGCGAAGCCCTCCCGCCAGGGCACCCTGGCGTGGCCCACCAGCTCGTGCATCCGCGTCAGGTCGATGGTCACGCTCCCGATCGTCTGGTCCGTGGGCTGGAACTTCGCCGCCCTCCCCGTGAGCTCCCCGAGGTATGTACACCAGTCCTCGATGCTCACGGCATCTTCCCCGCCCCAGTTGACGACCGTGGCCGGCACCGCGGCCGCCGACAGCATGGCGGGGACCATGGCGACGATGTCGTCCTCGTGGATCGGGTTGTAGACGCTGGGCGCGTCGTAGTGGACCGGGATCGGCATGCCGCCTCTGATCATGTCGGCGTGGATCGCCGGCCAGCCCCCGTTGTCCCCGTAGGGCACGCTGAGGCGGGCGATCGTCGTGGGGATGCCGAGCTGGCGCGCCAGGCTGCGGGCCATCGCCTCGGCGGCGATCTTGGAGATGCTGTAGGTCGCCATGAACGGCCACACCCGATGGTTGTCGCCGAGCGGGTCGGTCTCGACGAAGGCCCGGCGGCCGTCGGGCTGGTAGACCGCGGTCGACGAGCAGTGCAGGAAGGCCCGCATCCCCCGGCAGTGCTGCATCAGCGCAGCCACGCCGCCGGCGTTGCCGTCGAGGTCGCGGTCCCAGTCGTTGGACCTCATGACCGAGAAGTTGAGGACGTAGCGGAAGTCGTCCGGAAGGCCGCTCAGGTCGCCATCCACGAGATCGACGGTCGCGCACGTCACGCCGGCCGACACGAGGGTCCCGCGGGCGGCGTGATCGCTGAACCGGGCCGCCGCCCACACCTCGTTGTCGCCGGCCAGCGCCAACGTGAGCGGCAGTGCGACCTGCCCGGTGGCGCCTGCGACCAGCACTTTCTCCCCCTGCAGCATGGGCCCCGAGGCTACTGTCAAACGGATGTTTGACGGGTACCGCGTCCTCGAGCTCGGCACCTGGGTGTTGGTGCCGGCGGCGGCCACTGTCCTGGCCGATTTCGGCGCCCGATCCAGTTCGACGAGGCCCTCACGCCGGTCGGCACCGCGCCCGAGCCCGGCGCCCACACCGAGGAGGTGCTCCTCGAGATCGGCCACCACTGGGAGGACATCGCCCGCTACCAGGAGCAGAGGGCGATCGCCTGAGCGGTCAGGTGACGGCCGAGGTCTCGGTTCCGGCCGTGTCGCGGCCCGAGCGCAGCACGGTGCCGGGCAGGGCGCCGGTGGGCCGGCCGTCGACGATCGTCTCCCGGCCGTTGACGAGGACCCGCACCACCCCGAGGGGATCGGCGAGCAGGCGCTTGCTGTCGCCCGGTAGGTCGAACGCGATCCGGGCGGGCGTGGCGTCCACGGT